>Ga0228711_1002140_pt1 | contig 30027 bp, 20 predicted proteins | sample MedpolnodulmetaG_2_FD_177996 | JGI IMG/M metagenome (GOLD analysis project Ga0228711, IMG submission 177996) | Root nodule microbial communities from Medicago polymorpha collected in Santa Monica, California, United States - brown nodules | ecosystem: Host-associated > Plants > Roots > Nodule... | reverse complement strand
TTGTGTGAGTCTTCTCTTGAAGGAAACATACTTATGTCATTTTGTATAAATTGCAAGAGCTAATATGTTCCAACCTCAAATTTGCTGCGTTTTCAATGTATTGTTCGCTTTAGGCCTTGTGTGAGTCATTCCTCAAGGTATTGTCTTTTGAAAAATCGCCTTGTTAGTTTGAGGTGTGCTATGTTGTCATTAGCGTACTACAGCGGTGCTAGTGTAGCAGTGGTAGTGTTTGGCGTGATGCTTTTGGTCCACAAATTGCCGTCAACGATAGCTGTTGTTGCAGCTGCTGATTGCGGTGAAATTGTAGCCCCAAACCGCGCCACCATGTCTGCTATTAGGGTTTTGGGGCGAAATTCCTCAAACCCCTTTTCTAAACCGTTGTTTTCAATTCAAGAGTATAAATGTCAATTTGATCCTTTTAAGGGTATTGTTCTGTTCTTTTTAAGTTTTATTGCTTTACAATTTAGGTTCATATATTATTAAGTATGATGGCGTCTTTAATATTGTGTATTTTTCCAGTTTTGAGTATTTATATTTACTTTGTACACTGATTTTTAGTCATCACAATTGCGGCTATCCCGCTATCTGCTATTACCAATATAAAATTTTAGAGGGTCAGTGCTACACTGTGCTATTAACAACATAGGGTGTGTGAGAGTTGTTTATAAACTAATCTTAACCTCAATTTTGAATCAATGTGAGATTTTTTGGCATACCAAAGCACTATACGATAGGGTACTTGAAAAGCATCATGAGACTTAACCTCAATTTTGAATCAATGTGAGATTTTTTGGCATACCAAAGCACGATACGGTAGGGTACTTGAAAAGCATCATGAGACTAGGTGATGATATAATATATCTAGCTAGCTTATCAGTTGTCATGTTAACTTGTCTGTTAACAAATATAAGTCTATAGTTCTGTTTAAGAGTCCATTAAAGTACGATATTCGTGAAGGATGGACCAAAGATCATAAACATCAAATAAAGTAGGAAGCTTGTCTACAATCCCTTTACTATCTACCTCAAAAATGACATGCTCTGGGTGAAGCTCTAACATTCTTTGAATAGCATGAAGAAGTGCAAGAGCCTCACCTTCCATAACATCCATGCATTTAGGGACAGTCACCTTACATGATGCTACAAACACACTGCCTTTGCCATGTAAATAGTAAGCCAATACTGTAAATCTCTTGTTCTGAAACAGTGATGTGTTGGCACTTGGCATTACACTTTACTGTACCCTTTGTTGGTGCATCCCAAACCAGTTGCTGGATGGTTTATGTCTTTGTGACAACTCTACTTCCAACCAGTTGCTTGATGCACCTAAAGTTTACACTTTTACACTTGTGTGTCGTCACCTTTTCCAAGCGTTTTATTGTATTTGCTCCACAAGCTCCAAAGTGGAATCACATAACGCATCCACAAGCCTAAGGCTTTTTGCAGTTGCAGCAGTGGTTGTTTTGGTGGATTTACAGACTGGACTTTTACGGCTGTTTTTTTCTTCATAATGCAGAATTTTCTGCTGTTTTTGCTGCCTGTTTTCTCTGTATTATGCAGAATCTTTTGCTGGTCTTAGTTTGGATTGACCTGTATTAGTCTTAGCTTTTTTGTTGAAAAATGGGAGTATATTAGTAGTAGTGCCTTGTGTAACTTTTATGTTTTAGGCGTATTTTGTATTCGGGGGGTTAGTTGGTTGTGTTGTTGTTAAGCTTACTCTTAAACTCGTTTTTTTCCGTCCATGCATTCCTTGGGCTTGGGTGTTGAATATTAATACATTCATTTTGCCTTTGCAAAAGAAACAAAAAAACACGAGAGGTAGGACTCATACCGTTTTTGTCATTTACTTGCTGGGATTATGTTGAAGAAGGGAAAAGAAATAATATGCTTGCTGAATAAACTTTTTACTTTTCAAGGAACATTCTTATGTCATTTTATTTAAAATGCAAGAATTAATATGTTCTAACCTCAAGTCCGTTGTGTTTCCAACATATTGTTCGTTTAAGGCATTGTGTATTTGTGTGAGTCTCCCTCACGGTTTTGTCTTTTGTAAAGTTCACCTTGTTAGGTTGAGGTGGGCTATGTTGTCAGTAGCGCGGTATAGCGGTGCTACATCAGAGTAGTATAGTGGTGGTAGTGTCTGCTGGTGTTCAGCGCGATGCTTTTGGTCTGCAAGTCGCCGTTAAAAATAGGCTGTTGTTGTGGCCACTTATTGCTGTGAAATTGCAACCCCAAACCACTATTGTGTCCGCTATTAGTGTTTCGGAGATAAATTCCTTTTTTAAAAACCGTTGTTTTTTCAAGAGTATAAATGTCAATTTGAACCCTTTTAAGGGTAACGTTATGTTCTTTCTAAGTTTTATTGCTTTATAATCTAGGTTCATTAATTATTAAGTATTATGGCATCTTTAATTATGTATTTTTCTAGTTGAGTTTTTATGTTTACTTTGTACACTGATTTTTTGTCATTTCAATAGCGCGGCTATCCTGCTATCCGCTATTACCACTAAACTTTTAGGGCGTTGTCATATTAACTTGTCTGTTAACAAACTTAGTCTATAGTTTGGTTAAGAGTCCATCAAACTTGCGTACAATCCCTTTACTATCCACCCTTGAAAATGGCATGCTCTGTCTGAAGCTCTGCCATTCTCTGAATAGCATGAAGAAGTGCAAGAGTCTCACCTTGTATAATGTCCATGCATGTAGACCGAAAGCCAAACCTTCTATGATTGAAATAGTGACTTGATCGGTGTTAATTTGACATAAACATGCAAATATGAGACATAATACAGATTCCCTACTATAATTATATGAATGCAAGGATGTATCTTGAAATTGAAATCATGTTTGGACAATCAAAATTTTCAATGCTAAAGTAAGAACTCGCGAAGGAATGTGTGTTGTATTAAAATCCATAAAACAATTGGTATTTTACAATTTTTTTAACAAGCAAACAAAATTATAAATAAGTTGTTTGAAGGTGCTTAAGCTTTAATTGGAGAAGATAATAGAGACTAGAGAGGTTCAAGGCTGTACGTAGAGTAGATGAAGAGAGGTTGCACGAAGCTTTTAACATGAAAAGAGGTTGAATAACTTGTATTAGAGTGAGTTTTTAACCACACAAAATACGGTGTCGTATTTAAGCGGAACACCAAAATCCACAACAAAAACCCAACACCGCCACAACCAAAAACAGGCCTACAAAACTAAACACCTACAGCCTGCCATATTAGAGTCAGTAAAATAGCATTTTTTTCTTTTTTTTTGTAGATAGCAGCATTTTGATACATCAAAATTGTAAATAGCATTTTTTTTTTTTTGTAGATAGCAGCATTTTGATACATCAAATTGTAAATTTCAATGAATTTATTCTTTCAAATATATAAAGGGAAATGTTAACCAGTGTATGGGCACGGAAGCATATTCTCTCATGTCTTTTGTCTTGCTCTTGATCAGAACCAACCATCAATTAACTTGTATTGCTGATTGCCTATAGTTGATTGAAATTGATGGCCTGGATCGCGCGGCACCGTCATGCGGCAGCAGAGAATCCGGGTCCGTCTGGGCACTGGTTATGGTTAAGGAAGCAAATATAATAATATTTGCATTGAAAGTTGTGTAATCAATGCATTAAAAGTTTAAAAAGTATCTTTTTTTATTTACAATTTCTTCTTTTAACTTCCTTAACTAGTGCCCCAGGAGCACTTTAATCCCTTAATGTTTTCTTATATAAAAATCCAATCCTTTAAATTGAACAATTTTAATTTAGTAATTTTTCCTAATTTTGCCCCACTATTTTAAATGCCATGTGTTTGTCTAGGTGTAGCAACAAACTATTCAAGTCAATGTATAGGTCTTTCATTGATTTAGATAAAAAAAAATAAAAAAATTAACGGTGAATCTTAGATTATTTACAATGGTTTCAACACTCAACACATATTTTTTTTCTTTTTCCAACACTCCACGTCATTTTCATTAGCACTTGTCATGCCACCAAGAGTTATTTGTGTTGAAAAAATTCGAGAAATTCAGATGCACCAACACTTGGAACATTTTCATTTTCCATTGGCATATAAGCATTAAACGGGGGTGTTTGAGATGGATATCCCATCGTAGATCCATAATATGGATTAAAGTTTGGAACAGAGGATCACTGGTTGAAATTTGGTGCAAAACCAAAATTAGGTATGTTTTGAGGACGTTGGTTGAAAAATTGATTTGGATTTTGATAGCTAAATGCGTAATTAGAAGAATTTTGGGTGTTGAAAGAATTATTATTGGGATCTATTTCATTAAAAAGAAGATTAAAACTTCAAAAGAAAAGCTAATAGAAAGATAATAATATTAAGATAGTGAAAAACTTCGTGTTTTTTTTCTTCAGTGTCCAAATCAAATTAACCAAGTCTCTATATATAGACAAAAAAATCATGAATTTTAGTAAAAAAATAAAATCATTTGCAAGTAAATAATTGAGTTCAAATAATTAAGATGAGATAAATCCAGCCAGCAACCAGCAAGTGCCACATATTCCTTCTTATCCACCCACCTCTTCTCTCTTCGCGCCTGGCCCACGCCCACTCGCGTCTGTCAAGCGGGTGGGCAGCACGCGCTCATTCTGCCAATCAAAACGTGTCTCGTGGCCTGCTAATGCTACAACTTTGCAGAACTCAACTGGTTGAATACTTTCATCACCTCTCTCTTCCACATCAACTTTCAACAACTTTTCGGCACACCATTGTAAATGGTCTTAGTATGTTATTTTTTTCTCTGTCTTTCATTGATTTTGATAGTTGTTTACAAAAAATACATTTTGATGAAAATACTAAGTTGCTCGATATTCTTTAATTTAAGGAATGAATTTTCTATTTTGAAAATTTGAGTCTTTAAATTCTCCGACCCTTGCAAATTGTTTTGAGTGGGAATGGACATGTTACAAAGAAAGAAAGAAAAAAGTATCCCCGCACCCAATTTGATACATTGTCCAAGAAAGAAAAACACTAAACATAAAAAGTAAATTTAATTATCTTATAAGTTTTGATGTATTTTATGGGTCATGCTAACTTGTACATTTAGGGTACGTGTTAAGGATTACTCCCTCCGTCCCATAATATAAGCAAAAAAAACTCATTTTTTTTGTCCCAAAATATAAGCAAAAAAGACAAACTTTTATCCTATTTAATCTTGTTTTTTAAAAAAATCTCTTTTCCAAGAAAAACTTTTGTTTATTCTCATAAAATTAAATGCAAATTACATTCAATTTTCTCTCTCTTTTATTTTTTCCATAACCAATAGTCAATGAAAATTGTTTTTACATCTTCCTATAAAACTTTTTCCAAAGAAAACACAAAAAACTATACTTCAAATTCTTATCTTTTAGTTTTCTTAATAAGTGTGATTTTTTTTATATTTATTACAAAATATCCACTTTAGATTCCTTAACATGTACTCTTAAGGGGGGTAAAGATCCCCTCCATTTACAAACTAGTAATATTGTCAAATGTTAATATTTTACGGTAATCTTATAAAAAATCATTACATTGTTAATATTGTCAAATGTTTAAAGATATTAAATAAAAATTATTAACATTAGTATAATGTTTTTATTGAATATTTTATTCTTATATATAGAAAAATATGTTAAATCTTTGAATCGCATATGTTGTGGATTTTATTTTCTTATGTATGCGAAAACAAATTTTTATATACATATATATGAGAAAGTTGATAAAATAAATTTTTTAAAACTCATGATCATTTTCAAAATATCAAAATTAAAGTAAAGTTTCAATTAAATATTTTTTTTATTTTATATGCAAAACACCGTTCAATGTTTGCATCGCACCCGTTGCAAATTTTATGCAATTTATCTGCAGAAACAAATTTTATGTAAATATATGAGAAAGTTGATATGATAAAATTGTGGAAACTCGTTAATATTGTCAAAATATAAACATTAATATAGTGTTTCTATTGAATAATTTTTTATTTTATACGCAAAACACTGTTCAATGTTTGCACCGCACCCGTTGCAGATTTTATGTGCTTATATATGCATAAATAAATTTTAATGTGCATGTATGAGAAAATTGATATGATAAAATTTTAGAAACTCGTAACTATTTTCAAAATATCAACATGAAAGTATTGTTTCTATTAAATATTTTTTATTTTATATGCAAAACACCGTTCAATATTTCCACCGCACCCACTCTAGATTTTATGCGTTTTTTCTGCAGAAACACATTTTTATGTAAATATATGAGAAAGTTGAATTGATAAAATTGTGGTAACTCATTAATACTGTCAAATTATAAACATTAATATAGTGTTTCTATCGAATAACATTTTATTTTATATGCAAAACATCGTTCAATGCTTGCACCGCACCCGTTGCAGATTTTATGTGTTTATCTATGCATAAATAAATTTTAATGTACATATATGAGAAAATCAATATGATAAAATTTTAAAAACTCATGACTATTTTCAAAATATCAACATCAATCTAGTGTTTCTATTAAATAACTTTTTATTTTATATGCAAAACACCGATAAATATTTTCACCGCTCCCGTTACAGTTTTATGTGTTTTATCTGCATAAACAAATTTTGATGTAAATATATGAGAAAGTTAAAATGATAAAACTGTGGAAACTCATTAATATTGTCAAAATATAAACATTAATATAATGTTTCTATTGAATAATATTTTATTTTATTTTATATGCAAGACACTGTTCAATGTTTGCACTGCACCCGTTATAAGTTTTATGTGCTTATATATGCACAAATAAATTTTTATGTACATATATGTGAAAATCGATACGATAAAATTTTAAAAACTTGACTATTTTTAGAATATCAACATCAATGTAGTGTTTCTATTACATAACTTTTTTATTTTATATTTAAAACACCGTTAAATATTTGCACCGCGCTCATCGTTATGTAACGATATGTGATAGTCAATAAGATAAAATTTGGAAAATTTGTGACTATTTTCAAAATATCAACATCACTGTATTGTTTCTCAAAAATACCGTTATATATTTGCATCGCACTCATCGTAGAATTTATGTGCTTAGATCTCCAAAATCAATTGGAAAGATAGTCGTCAGAAATTATCATGATAATATATTGACTTTTAAAAGGGACAATTATGAAATTTTGTTGGATTTCGATTTGTATGTATTGTTTTTTGAAATAATTTTTTTATATATTATTAGTAGATTAAGAAAACAAATAATATTTTAAAATTAAAAGTATTTCAAAAACTTATTAATTTTACATTTAAAAAACAAATAAATTGATTCTATAATTATTTATGAATATTTATTACACTTGATCATTATCCCATGAGTTTTAAAGAGGACGATTATGAAATTTTGATGTACTTCAACTTTTATATATTGTTAGTAGATAGCGTGACAACTAATTTTGAGGATTTTGGTCACTTTTTTTTACATGCTATAGGAAAAATTTGTTACAGCCTCGTGAAAATTTATTTACACCTTTATTGAAAACTTTTTTTTATAGAGTGGCAACTAATTTTGAGGATTTTTGTTACCTTTTTTTTTCTTGCTATAGGAAAAATTTGTTACAACCTTTTTATTCGTGAAAATTTATTTATATCCTTTTTTTATAGAAAACATTGGTTAGAGCTTGTGACTAATCATAATTTACTTCGTAGTTATCCTAAAATTTGTTACAAACCATTATCCACAATGATTTATTTAAAAAATAAAAAAATTTCGAAATGACTGTTACGCACATAAAATTAAGGAGATCATGAGTTTTAATAAGAATGATTATGAAATTTTGTTGTACTTCAATTTTTAGATATTGTTAGTAGATGAATGGAAGATGTAATTTGGAAAGAGATAGACGCAAAAATTAAGTGGTGGATCCTACTACTAAGTAGGTCCCATCATCATTAATTATTTTTTACTTTTTGTGTGTCTTTATCTATTCAAATAGAGCAAATGAAGAAAGTTATAAATAGAGAGGATCTTTAATCTTTATATCTTAAGTACACAAGTTGGCATTTTTCTTTTTTTTTTTCCGCGTGATTTATTTTTCAATTTAAAGTGGTGTTATCTTAGTCTTTGCCCTAGACAATAATTAGGGCTTATCTGAAGTCGTTACGAAGTCCAAGATTGGATCTCAACATTCATTAATATTAATATAGTTTTGGCTTTTTTCTTTTATAATTACCGGCGAAAAGACGAGCACTCACACGTGTTCGTCTTTCCGTTCTTTTTATTGCGTCAACGTTTGAAAATTATGAACAATGTTTTTTTAAAAAAAATTAATTTTAATTAAAACTAAAGATATAAATATTTGTTGCTTTCAAGTTACAGCAAACCAAACTAACCATGATTATTTATTTCAATGAAACCAACAATATAACAAAAAAAAATATAATATATTTTTAAATGACACCAACAACAATCTTTATTATATAAAAAGTTGTTTAAGAGTATAATTAGAACAATAAAAAAGTAAGTATAAATATACTCATCTAGTTTGTTACATTTTTTAAATGATAAAGGAAAAAAAACAGATATATATATATATATATATATATATATATATTCATATCGTGTTTGTTACATTTTTTTTATTCTTATCTATTTGTTGCATGTGTTATTTGTATTGAAATTTGAGGGTGTTTTTGGAAAGAAAAAATGATGCTCAAAAGAGCTGAAAGGGGTTGTTTATATATATATATATATATATATATAGTATAGATTTTAAGGGTTGTGTTTTTTCTATCATGTTTGTGGTCTTTTACTAGACATGGCAACAAGCCCCACCCCCGCCCAGACCTGGCTGCCCGCACCCCAAATTTAACGGGAAAAAGACGATTTCATTGGGTGCGGGGTTGGGGAAAATTTTGGTTTTTAGTACGGGGGCGGGGGATGCTTATACCCGCCCCGCACTCTCTTTTTAAAATTTACTAAAATAAATTTTATAAACTTATTTCCATAAGCATCAACCTATTTTAATATATTATTAGGACAAAACTTAGGTACAATTCCTTAGGTGCTTTTCGTATGGTTCTTAACTAAAAATACAACTTTTTTGGAGATAACAAACTTTGAGTGAATTATGGATTTAAGAAAATCATGGTGAATTTAGTTAAGAACCATACGAAAAGCACCTAAGGAATTGTACCTAAGTTTTTTCCATATTATTACTCTTTAGAAACATTTATTATAATTATTTTGCTCTTTTGAAAAAAGTTTATTAGATTTTTAATTATTAATATAATTATTGTTTTTTGTTGCTATGAAAAAATATGCATTTTTTAAATATTTTATAAAAAAATTGAGTTTTCGCGGGTGGGGGCGAGGCCGGAAGATCTGTCTCATTGGAGGCGGGGTTGAGTGTTCAATTTTACCCCTAATATGGTTTGGGGAGGAGGGCGGGGCGGGGACGGAGATGCTTAAACCCGCCCCGACCCGCCCCGTTGCCATGTCTATCGTTTACGCCTTTAATCAAATTTTAACTTATTGAAAAAAAAAATCCAGGACTCTGCCCTCTTTTATACGAGAGATAGAGATTTGTTGTCTTTCTAAAAAAAAAAAGATAAGTTTGTATGCGTCAAGTAAACGAGTTAAGATCATCTTCATTTGTTCCATTTGAAGAGATAAAAACCCATAAAAAAATTTTACATATAATTAATGACTTTAGAACTCACCTAATGGTAGGACCCTCCAAAATTACATTCTCCATTTATTTTTATAAAAATGAAGAGGATCCTTACTCCACGTGAACATTGAACCATAGATCTCCTTATTAATTCAGTCATTAACTCCTCTACCTCAACCACCTAAGTCATAATTATTCTTTGGGTTAAAGGTCTTTACCCCCCTGTAATATAGGTCATTTCTGGTTTTTTCCCCTGTAAATTTTTTTTTCCTGTAAAAAAAAATTGTTTTGATTTACTCCCCTAATAGGCCAAACAAAAACCAATTTTATTTTATTTTTACAAGAAGTTTTCGTTTTTGTTTAACCTATTAAGGGGGTAAACCAAAACAAAATTTATTTACATGGGGGTAAATCAAAAAAAAAAATTACAGGGGGGAAAACTGGAAATGACCTATATTGCAGGGAGGTAAAGACCTATTAACCCTTATTCTTTTAGAGGTATTGTCTATATTTGCTAAATATAACATGCAGTTAAGATATTGTTGAATTATTATTTTTTTTAAGGAAGATATTGTTGAAAATATAATGATGGGTCTTGCTAACAAGTGCCCTCATGGTAATGTTAAGGAAACAATAAATAAAAAATTTGTCTGGAAAATATAAGTTTTGACTTTTGATTAAGTAATAATTACACTACTTTTTATAAAAATTACTTAATTTTGGTTGTTTAACTAATGCTTTAGGGCACTGTTTAGCATTTTCCATTAAAGATTTGTGGTAAAGATAAATGATTATGTTCGATTACTGATTATAATAGAGAGTAAATTCAAAAAATTATTGGGGAAGAGGAATAAAACACTACTCCCTCCGTCTCTAAATTATAGTCATAGCGTTTAAGTTTGTGCATGATTATTAAGGAAATGATTAATTGTGTTGATTTCAATAGTAAATTTATTAAAATACTCTTATTAATATAATTTACTAAAATACTCTTATTAATTGTAGTCATTGGAGTAGTTAAGTTGAATAAAATTCATTAAATAAGGGTATAATAATGGGGAAAAAATAATAAATGTTGCATTGATATTGTAAAGTGATATTTATTTTGAGAAAAATGATAAAGAGACAATTATTTTGAGACGGAGGGAGTATAAAGCGGCTCAAAGTTTTGGTTTTATTTTTTGTGAATTCATGAGTGATTTAAGGTAAAATATATCTTTCTCATGTTTTTCTGCTTACCGAATGAGGTTGCAAATCAATTACTTATAAATGTTAACCCTTCTCGCTATACTTAACCTAATTTTTTCCTTCACACTCTCTTACTTATAAATGTTAACCCGTCTCGCTAATTTTAACCTAATTTTTCCCTCCACACTCTCTTACTTATAAATTTTCCCTTCACACTCTCTTACTTATAAATGTTAACCCGTCTCGCTATACTTAACCTAATTTTAACCTAATTTTTCCATCCACACTTTTGCATTTAATGTTTATCTAAAGTAAAATAAAATTATGTTCCTAATTAGATGCTATTTTTTTGGAAAGGAATAACCGTTAACCCGTCTCGCTATATCTCTTACTTATAAATGTTAACCCATCTCGCTATACTTAACCTAATTTTAACCTAATTTTTCCTCCACACTTTTGCATTTAATGTTTATCTAAAAAGTAAAATAAAATTATGTTCCTAATTATATGCTATTTTTTTTAAAGGAATAACCGTTAACCCGTCTTGTTATACTTAACCTAATCTCTTACTTATAAATGTTAACTCATCTCTCTATACTTAACCTATTATGTTACGTTACGGTACCAAGGACGGTGTCGTGAAAATGTTATGGTACGTTACCAACGTCTATGCTTCTTAATATTATGAAATACTATATGACAATCATGACATTCATCTAAACTATTTTGTTACTTATTACCATCAAATATTATCTTTGCTATGACTCGTGCTAACGCGCGGGTCGATGGTCTAGTTATAAATTATATATAACATTTCTTCGTTTAAAACCCTAAACCCCAAAAAAATTATTTGCTTATTTTTTTTCTTTTATTCATATCTCATTTTGCTCCAAGATTATATTTATCCATATCTATATTTTTCTTTTATTTTCAAACAAAAAAATAAATATCAAAGAAAGATAAGACAAAATAAGAATCCATTAAAATTATACTTGAAGTAAGCGATTCATATTTATACGTTTAATCATATATATTGATTGTCTCTTTTTTTTACATACTTGCTGATGAACTGGTAATTGCTTACATATTTTGTGATGATTGTTAGGACAATCTAATACACCCATATTCACACACTCTGGTAGTTCTTATTCTTATGTTGCTAAACAATGATATCAACGCCATTCTTTTTTTCTTTTTAATTATTACTTTTCTTCTCAAGTGTCCTAGTATTCGCCATTGTAAACTAACCAAGTTATGCCCCTATTGATTCTACTCTTTGAGGTGTTCTATCTGCTTTTGTGATGGAGTTCAAACGATCGGATCAGATCCGAACGTACAGTCTCAATCAACTAAATGCGTAGTTTGTTCTTTCCATGTTCCAAGTTTGTTATCGCAACACTTGTTCCTACACATCTGAGGAGAAACATGAAACTGCCAATAAAACTAAGACTTTGAGCAATTTAGGGTGTTTTCCTTCTCTTTCCCAAACATTTTTTTTAATTTACTTTCGGACATAATCAATATTTTGGAGATAGATTTGATTTTAGAAGAAACCATAAATCAACACTGATAGGGAGATTGAGGGTTTTATGATAGGGTTTTTATACGAAGAAGATGAACAAAGGGAATTAACGTTAGGTTAAGAAAGAGAATGAATAGAAAAACGTTGTTTATTTATTTTAGAATTAAATTCAATTATTAAGTGTCATCGTATTACCATAACAAACAAACACACGATATGGTCGGGTCGCGCCGTGCTTACATTGCATCACAAATTAGTTTTTAATCTTTTTAAACTAATTTATTAATGCACTTCTCTAATCTTTCTAACCGAGTTACTTCATCCGCCCCATATTAATATTAACCGACTCCGTTGACTGTTTTGCACATACCAATGCATAATTTCTTAAAGGCTTAAAACATCCCCTTTTTTTTTTGAAATAAAAGGCTTAAATCATCCCTTAAGAAGTTAAAAAGGAATGTATGTTGCATTAAAATCTATAAAATAATTTTGTTCATATTTTTATTTTTTTTCAAAATTCATCATGAGACATTCTAGGTTACTCCAAAAGTGTTTCATAATTTACAGCTTTTAAGCTTCAGACCAGTAGTTAGAAAAAATAGTGGATAAAAGACCTTTTTAATTTTGAAACTTCAAATGAAGGTAGACAACTCATATGAACATCTTGAAGGTGGTCTTATTTCCAAATTCAAAACCAGTTATTCACTAAAAATCACACACTACGGGTTTTTTTTTTACGATTTTTCATCAAAATAATATTTTGAACAGCTCAATAATTGTACAATATTTTTTTAAACAAACAAATAAAATTGTAGATAAGTTGTTTGAAGGAGTTTGGAGGTACGTAAGCTTTATATAGAGAAGGTAGAGAGGTTGGAAGGCTCATGGGAGGTTGTATGTAGAGTAGATGAAGAGAGGTTGAAAGGCACAATGAATGCTAAGAGAGGTTGAATATAATTTCTGTTTTATAGAGTAGGTAAAGAGAAGTTGCATGGAGCTTTTAACATGAAAATAGATTGAGAACAACTTATATTTAGAGTGAGGAAAATAGTTATTTTTTTGGTAGATAGTAAAATAGCATTTTTAATACTTCAAATTTTAAATTTCAGTGAATTTATTCTTTCAGAATCATAAGATATCAATTTAGTCCTTAATGTTTTTCTTAATAAAATTTCAGTCCAATAAATTGAACAATGCCAATTAATTTTGTATTTCTTCCTAATTTTGAACCACAATTTTAATTGCCACGTGTTTGTCTGGTGTAGCAACGAACTATTCAAATTAATGTGTAGAGTAGGTCTTTCATTTCATTGATTTTGATTGTCAATCTTAATATGTTGTTAATAAAATTGTCTTTCTTTGATTTATAGTCTACTAAAAAGATATTTTGATTGACATTCTTAATGAACTTATTTTTTATTTTGAAAATTTAAGTGTTTAACTTCCCCGATCCTTAAATGACATGCCGCAAAGAAAATATTTAATACATTGTAAAAGAAAGACGGTCACTAAAATATAAAGTAAACCAGAATACTTTATCAAATTTTGATGCATATCTTGTTTCATGTGATTTAATTCTCAATCTATAAGTTGATGATGTGAGAGATAGAGATAAAATGGAGGCTTAAATAAGTGTGAAAAAGTGGACTGTTCAAATATCATAGTCTCATCATCTTACCTCAACACCGGTCATATAAGAATTAGTTGTTGCATGTTCAATCCCTAGCACCCCAAGTCTTAAAGATTAATGTATATCAATAAATTACCATTTTATTCTTCAAAATTGTCCGGGCTATTTACTAGCCAAATTTACGAATTGAATGTTTGGTCTTAAAATTATGTTGGTCAGGTATCATTTCATATCTTCGGTCTTTTCATGTTGCCCTTGCATTCCTTATTATTTGCATGTCGACTTTAAGAAAAATATTACAGGACAGACCAGCATAATAACCATGAAAAATGCACTCGTGGGTGAAAACTGAAAACAAAGTGAATGTTATGTAAGTAGTAACACAAGCAAGGCATCAATAGCCGCAAGAACAAACTGTAACCATAGAAAGAATCAAGTATCTATGTACACAATGAAGTTGAATGAAGCAATAATACGCTACTCGTATGTTTTGTTTTTCCCTTTTACCTCAACTTTTCTTTCCCTAACAGTACTTACAAAGACAATCCAACAACAAAAAAGACCATGTCAGGATCAACAATATCCAGAAACTTCTCTTCTACAGTATGGCTAACATTGGGAGGAAAATTTCATGTCAGGATCCCAACAGTTCCATCTTCATTCTAACAAAATTCATGTCCTTATCATCTGTGGCTTCAACAACCAGAGATGAAAAATAGACACTATTAAACTTCACTTGCTAACTTGAATATCTAGATACTAAACTGTCCTCCAACATGTACAGAGAATAAAATTCCAAAAATCAAGCCTCGGGTGTCTCCTGATATAAAATAGTTTGTTTTCCTTAGTTTTTGGGCCATCAGACATTAAGCTACTCTGATGCAACAACTATAGTCTGCGACCATTTTTTGAAGAATTAAACTGCGTGGTACTCAAGCTGCCATCTAGCTTAGATTCTGGTCTGACATAGGTGAGACCTCTAGAAACAGGTGTAGAAATACTGCTGTTATTTAAAGTCGCACCGTTGTCAGATGAAGTACCTTGGGCATCCCGCTTCCATTGCAAGCTCCTGGCACCAAATTTAACTGGGGGCCTAGGTCTAAATGCCCCAGCAGTACCTGCTGGAATGGAAGCTTTGAGAAATCTTGCAGAAGGATAAGGAGATCCCCTAACTCCACTTGACCATTGCACGGCTGGAGCATAGTCTTGTTGTTCTGCAGTACTTTTCCTCACAACCTGTAACAAGATTAATAGCAAAACAATTCAGTCACTAACTAATGTTTTTAGGTACAGGAATAAGTCAATTTACTATCCAATCAAACCATTTATTAACCAAAACACATGTGGCTGGTGAATAGAATTTTAAAATTGCATTAGAAACATGAAATGTAGGTAAATCAGTTAGTTAAATGATATGATTCCTTTTTAGAGTTCTGGGAGAAAACACCTTCAAAAGCAATTAATTACTGGCCACATCAAGAACTGTCTATCAAGAGACCTCAGATCACAAACTAATCTCCTCAAGTGATCAAACATGAGCCTAATGAAATCAGCCATGCATATCGACTTTACACAGCCAAATTCATCCTTCCAGCATTTGTTTATTTGCTTCGCGTACAAAAAGATACCGAAAAATATTTCCAAGATACTAGTGACAGAATTGGATCAAAACATTTGAAAGGGGTGCGTGAGTAATGGGCTGTACAAAATTGGGAAATGGTTCACTGACAGCAAAACTTAGAAACACAAACATAGTTTCATAATATTTTTTATTCAAATTTCTTTGGGAAAGTTCTAACAGAACCCAAGAGTACATGCCCAAAGAAGACATGATCGATTGAATCATGGACGAAAGTTATGGAGAGTTTAGTTTAGAAGAAAAAGGAGACATCAAAATCAAATATAAGAGGAAGTTGTTCAGCCATAGGTTTTGGCTAACTCCTCTGGGAGTGGTAGGGTCAGAAAAGTTGTATGGAAAAGTTGCAGAGGGGGAAATAGTAGTTTGACATTTTTCAGAAGTGGTCACCATAGGCTTTGGCTAACCGCTCCGGGAGCTTAGGGATATTTTCATTTTGTTATTCAAATTTCTAGTGTTCAAACATAGCCTTTCTTCATTTAATTGTAATCCTCATTTTAGATTATTAACCAGAGAATTATTCTTAAAATTCTGTGTCATAATTCCGTCGTACTATTGGTCTGACCTGTCAGATCAGTACCGGTGCAACAAGATAGAAACCAAATTACAATTTCGTGTTGTGGCAAAAGAGACAAAGTTAGCAACGATGGAGGCAAAGGTTCAAGAACTTATGTTTTTGGGTCTATCAAGTCAGAGCAGCAAGAGCACTCAAAGTTCTGCTCTCTCTTTACTAAGTTCACCAAGCAATGGGAAAATAATCAAAAGGGGAAACCATCTTCGCTTCGCCAAGGATCAATCCGCTTGGGTTTGGGATGTTTGGAAGTGAAACACATTCTTTCAGGACAATGAAGCTGGAAGGGTCAGAGACTAGCAGTGGGGCCACCCATAACTTTATTTCACCGGAAGTTATCAATACATTAAAACTGGGGGGAGGGGGTGTTCCAGAATAATATAGGGGGATTGTTGTAATCATAGAACTTTCACATGAGGAAGGTTTCTGACATCGATGTGGCAGTTGGAAAATATTCGATGATATGGGTCAATTGGATTTAGTTTTAGGTATTGCATGGCTGAGAACTTTGGCAGAGATGACAATAGATTGAGAATCCATGACTATCAGGTTTCAAAATAAAGGGGAGGAAGTGCAGGCAAGATTTAATTAAGTGTTTCAGGAACCTAAGCGATTATCTCCCCAAGGAACTTTGGTCCTGCTATTAATTTTCTGTCAGGGCAAGGTCCGGTTAGTTTTTACCCTATACATCGATTTCTTATTGCGGGGTTTTTTCTATTTATTTCTTAACTTCGTGTAATAATGACACAAATTATAAGAACCGACTCCTGGACCAACATTTCAAATATGTTTTACAGGTGCTTTATACCCATTCAGATGCAAGAGCGTAACAGTCAACAGGCAGTTCATTGAGAGCATTAATCATAGGTTAGTGACGCAATGAAAAGCTTATCACATATCAACTATCTAATCAATTTAAAGAGATACAAACAAACTGCGGAGGAAAACCGAATATGAATAATTATGAGGAAAGCCTCCAGATAACTGAAGTACTATGCAGATATCAATACCTTCAAAATACGTGACATGAAGGAAGTTCCATCCAGTGATAATGCATTATCTGCTGCTTCTTTATGCATGAACTCCACATGAGCTGCCCTGCTCGAAAAGAAAAAAAGAAAGTGAATTGATATAGAGAAATACAAAAATCTTGAACATGGTTATAAACATATAATGTGCATGAACATCTGAAACTTCTTACCCTTTTGGTTTCCCTGTTATCGAATCAGTAACTATAACAGCTTTTAGCACTTCCCCAAATTTATTAAAATGCCGACATATGGCATCTTTGGTAGCAGCAAAATGAACCTGAGAAGATCAATATGTAACTTTAGAGTGAACAAATCTTATTCCTAAGCACCCCCAAAGAACCTATCCAACCCATATCAAAGGAGCAAGAGTTATTACATTGCTAGCAAAAATGGTTCGAGAGTCAGCATCATCTGACAGACAACTAGCAGCACTTGAACCTGAGAACATAAAAGCTCAAATAATTAGTACAACTTTAGAAAATAGAAGATTAGAAATGGCAATTCTATTGTGTTGTGATAAAATAAAAGAAAAAATAATAAAATTTATGTCCTACACCAAAAAAAATATATTTCACAGGCCTACTGTGAGCAGGAAGCTTTGACGCCAAAGAAATTTAGAACTTACCGGTACCAGGAGTTGATGGCTGTGCCTTCTGAGTCACTTTCAGAAAATCCAAAGTAGGTTTCGCCTGTTAACGTCATAAGCCAACAACATCAATGAAAATGAGCTCACAAAAACTCCAAGTGTCATTAGACTGTATGCAAGTAAAACAACTCACTTTTCCACTGTCAATTTTCGCAGTTTTGGCATTCTCATTCACCATACTCAGGCCAGATTTTGGAGCTCTAGTTCCACTGTTTAAAGTTTTGTGACCAGATAATTCTGCAACCTTTCTTGGTTTTGCGTATTGTTTTGGGACTGGTGGATTCCAAGCATTTACATTAACAGAAATATTCACTATCTTGGAACTGTTAGGTGCAGCAGCAGCTTGGTCCTGGTTTCTATTCTTTTTTCGAAGCATACTATCATCATTTTTGGCTGCACTATAGTTCCCCATCAGTGAATCCTCACCCCTCTTTCCACCAGAAGAACTAAACTGAGAAACTCTAGCCACCCTGTTGCCCATGAAATTAACATCATCAAACCCTTCATTGTCTGAAGAAGAATCAGAAGGAACACCAGTTTCATGATCCAACATCGTCATATTCGCAGCATACTGATCATCAAAGTCGTTTTTTTCATGATACAAAAATGGACTTTCCTCCTCATATTTATCTTCAAATTGAAAACCAGTTTCATGATCCAACGTCATCATATTTGCAGGATACTGATCACCATAGTCAGTTTTTTCATGATACAAAAATGGGCTTTCCTCCTCCTGAAATTGGTTATCTTCAAATTGAAAACCAGTTTCATGATCCAACGTCGTCATATTTGCAGCATACTGATCACCATAGTCATTTTTTTCATGATATAAAAATGGGTTTTCCTCCTGATATTGGTTATCTTCAAATTGAAAACCAGTTTCATGATCCAACATCGTCATATTTGCAGCATACTGATCGTCATAGTCATTTTTTTCGTGATACAAAAATGGGCTTTCCTCCTGATATTGATTATCTTCAAGTTGCTCGTTACCATATGAAGGATACATATCACAATCAATCGGATCAAATGCACTTCCTGAGGGCTTAAACTTTACCACGTTGGAAATGGTCTGCATCCTATGAGGATGTTCAACCATCGATGACTCAACGTAGGATGAAGAAACTGCAGCACGCAGACGCTTTAAAGAGGGTTCCACTGTTGTGCCCAAATTAGATGGCCTTGAAGCAGCCACTGCATCTCGCACAGCAAACTGAAGCAATCGTCGAGGAGCATCAATAGTTACTTGTGAAACTGAATCCCTCTGCCAAAGTTATTTGGTAAGCTAGATGCTTGAAAGCATAAAATCAAGATGTATTTACTCACTTATACAAAAATAAAAATGGGCAAGGAAAATAGCACCGAGCTAAAATTCTATTCAAATAGGATATAATTTATTTACATGCCATTGGATCTAAAAGAAAACAAGTATTGATATACAATAAGTGATGGGGGGATAATTTATTTATTCAATACATTTCCAAAGAGCAATAATGCAGTGTCCAAAGCAAGTGAAAATAAAATCACTAAAGCAACTATTGTTCCACATGTGTTGTGTAAACATGTCACTTATACCATCCATGATAAACCCATTATTAGTGTTAAAAAATTACTGGAAGAACTAGAATAAGAAAATATCCGAGAATGATATCATTAGTGGTTCAAACCTTGGTCTTCTGCTGTTCAACAGGACAACCCCTCTTCATAGTCTTTTGTTGTTCAACAGCACAACCCCTCTTCCGAGTCTTCTGTTGTTCAACAGCACAACCCTTTTTCCTCTGAACAGGTGGTGCAAGAGATGGTGCCCTTGGAGCACGGTTGACTTTAGATTGGACTTTTTCGTCCAAACGCATGTTGTCAACCACAAAGCTCAGCAGGGGTGGTGCTTCAGCATCGCTGCCCACTAACCCGTTCCAATCTTTGTTACGGCGACTTCTAGACTTTACACTTTCTGACTTCTGATTCAAACTCTGAAAACCATCATCGCCAGCTTGGGCCTTCGAGAGAACCTTGCTTTTAGGAGCTTCATCTTGCAATCCCTTAGGTTGTACATATAAATCTATATTCAAAGCCAAATGATCCCACAGCCTGTTAACAAGAAGCACATACAAATTAGCACAAACAGAGCCATGGTTGTAAATTTTAGGCACTGTATTGCTTGCACTGACATCAAGTTTACTGGTATTCATCATGAAGGGGCTAAAAAGAAGTTACCACTTACCAGGATACAAAAGAATCACTGTCATCCCCCAAAAAAAGATTCAAATCATTCTTCGCTTGATTTTTGCTTTTACCATTCTTCAGTAATACAATAACATAATCCTGCCAGTGCATTAGGTAGGTGAACTTCAATTCTCATTTGTAATAACAAATACTTTACATCAATAAAGTAAAATCCATCGTATGGAAATTGTAATATCCCACAGTAATTCCCTTTAGCTGACCAACAAATCAACAAATGCCGCATTTATAATATAAAAAAAATTAAACAAAACGGAGAAATGCCATACTCATTCAACTATGTCTGACATTATTGGGAAAAACCCAAGTCCCACATCGGATATATGAGACTTTTGATGAGAGTTTGTAAAGAGGAGGCACTCCTCACTTCACAAGCCGGTTTTGTGATAATGAGTTAGGCCCCAAATTTCAACAGACATGTACCAAAAATTAAATAAAAGAATAAAGAGAAAGTTGTAATATGATATTTTTGTAATTGAAGGTTAAAAACAGACAAAATAGAGAATCAAATTCGAAATCAAACAGACACCTAGTTCATCTAAAACAACCTTCCCCAGCAATTTGCCTACTTATTTATTAATCATACCAAAAGCAGAATTATTAACTACACTCAAATCCAAACATGATTGTACTGGCGTCATCTCCTTGTTCATTCTCACCAAAAAAATCATGTTACTATAGGAGAAGAAATTGGTTTCAACAATTAGTGAAATTTATAAAACCATGATCCATATGTAGCTCCTATATGCAACCTATGAAGGATTAATTCATATACACGGTCAGTGTAAAGATTTTTTTCAATACCACCAATAAAACAACAACAACCAAGTTTTATCCCACTAAGTGGGGTCGGCTACATGAATCAAATTTCACCATAATGTTCTATCATAAACCACATTTGGATACAACTCATTAATCTTTAAATCTTTCCTAATAGTTTCTCTTATCGTTTTTCTAGGTCTTCTCACTACCAATCAAACATAATCGTCAAATCATTAAAATCGTCTCACTTTAATCATAATTACTTTTAAAGTCAGTGGTTGTAATTTGTTGATAGCTATGTAGCACCTACACTTCTGATTGAAGGTGTGTCTGATGTCTTCACACCGACACGGACACATGTATCAGTGTGGTGTCTGCTGTCGAGGTTGGTTGATAATGTAAAAAATAAATAAATATACCCTAAAAATATGTCAAAATGTAACTCATATATGCAACACTAAACATTATTACAAAACCAATCAAGAATCTAAAAGATAGTGTGAATGAACACGTACCACAAGATCAGAATCCCCCATTAACTCCTTGAGTTTCTCATTCAATTTTTCCTTTAACACCGCTATTCCCTCGGCGGTGAAATTCGTCTGAAAAGACCGGTTATCGGAACGATCAATGCTACCCATCTCCAAACCCTAAATCAAAAACCGCAATGGTTTATTTTAAACGTGAACGAAATAGGGTTGAGTGTATCGATGAGAATTGCAGCGAGAAACGAAAACAGAAGAAAAAGAAAAATGATTTTGAATTGATTTTGACTGGAATTTTCGCGAGAAAGTGATGGAAAATAATGGTGAGAACGGGAAATTTAAACTCCCCAGAGAGGGGAGGGAAGTGATGAAGAACAGAAGTGGTCTCCAAGCTTTGCTTCTTATTTTACCCTACTGTAGAACCACAAACATCGCGCAGCACACGATTATTGCTAAACTATTCTATTATGTCATCAGATCATCTTTATTTTGTTGATCAAAATTTGTGATTAGTCCTTTCAAAAAAACAAACCGTGGTTAGTCATCTCCTCATGGCCCTAATTTCTTTTCTTGTACGATTTTATAATCTAAAATATTTTTTTATCATTTTTGGATTATAGAATCTAAATGTGTTCATGACACGTAAAAGAGAAAAAAAAAATGGTCATTAAATCATGTTCTATGTCAAGAAGTGAGGGAAAAATGGATGAGCATTGCATATATAATAGTACGATTCATATTCTATAATTTGAAGCATGTTTAAATATTTTGAATTGTATAATTTAAACAGGGCAAAATTGAAAATTTGAGCGTGCGAGAAGCATGGAGGGTGGGATAAAAAATTTAGATTTCTGCTCTTTACTCAAATGGTTTCGCTCATTCCCAAAGTAAATGTTCATATTGTCCCTACGTGAGTTAAGTCACATTGTGTACTTAACTCACGCCCAGGTTAACAATAGCGTGAGTTAACTCACGCCAGTTTGGCCGGTGGTCACAACTCAAAAACACGTTTTTTGAACTTTGGTCGGTTATTCAACCTTAGTTTTATTGAGTTTTACACGTTTTTTTTACTGTTTTTTGACTGCATTTAGTGCATATAAAACCTATGCACTAAATTATTTTCAATTAGGCCTTTTTCCAAAAAAAAATTAATACGTAACTTTATTCGAATTTAGTCAATATGCAAATTTTATTCTAATTCACTTAAAATAAATATTGATTTGATATTATTCATTAAATAAATACAAATATAAATAAAAGGAAATGAACTAAATTAATATTTATTCATTAAATACAAAATTAGAAAATAAAAGAAAATATAAAATAAAAAGGAATGAACAAAATTGAGGCATATAACAATATCTCATTTTATTAATAGAATTCATACAATACAATAATTGATACAATGATTTATTCGAATTCACTAATTTATTCTACTTATTTTCTCCCTCATGGGGTAAAAAGTGACCAATCTTCTTGGGGTAAAACAGTGAGCAGTCTTCTTGGGGAAAATACATCATCAACCCTTGGGCTAAATTTAAATCTGGTTTTTTATACCCCAAGAATAATCTTTTTACACACGGTAAAAAGTTTATGGAGTAAAAAAAAGCAGATTTAAACTTATCTCAAGGGTCGATCACTTTCTCAAGTCGGCTACTCACTATTATACCCCGAAGAAGTTTGATCACTTTTACCCCCAAAGAGAATATTGAAAAGAAAAAATAAAGAGAAATAGAGGAAGAGAGTGAGGAGGGGAAGAAAGTGATATGGTGTGAGGAATTAGGGAAATATGGAGGGGTATTTATAGGTGGAAATGGTAATATAGGTTATAAACACCATTAATGTGGTCAAAACACGTGTAAAATTTGGTAAAAACAAAACGTGTGGATTGAATGCTGAAAAACTGACCAAAGACCAAAAGACGTTTGTTCTTCAGTTCTGACCACCGGCCAACTAGCGTGAGTTAACTCGCGCGAAGGCTCGTTGGTGTGTGACTTAAGTCACGCAGAGCTAACACTAGCGTGAGTCAACTCATGCTGCGTGATTTAACACACATAAAGTATACACTAGCATGACTTCAGTAACGTAAGAGCATTTTGAACATTTACTTTAGGAATGAGCAAAACAATTTGGGTAAAGAGCAGAATTCAAAAATTTAGTGCTTATTCATCTCATGGGCCTAATTCTTTTTTCAAAAACGTGATTAATATTATTATTTTTTTGGAAATTGATCTTTGGGACCCCTCTATTGCTCAAAGACCCTAGAATATTTGAAACGTCCGTGATTTAAATCATTGAAAGTTACAGATCAATCTCATCTCTTTACGAAAACGGGTCTAATGGATATTTTTCTGGAAATTGCTCTTTGGCCTCCCTTAACTGCTCACATACCCCCAAAATGCCTTTGTTTTTTAAAATGAATGTAACTCCTGATGATTATAAAAAATAAAAAACAGGGATCAGAAGGTATCTTCCATTGTGTATGCAACTTTTAGGGAACATCATAACTTGTATTGTTTATTAGTACTGATACATGCATCGAAAGATAATTTTTGATGCAATTGGAAGATGATTTACAGTCAGAAAAATTTGGAGTTTGAACCTTGATCCATGTAAATAATGTCTTCAGTAAAAAAATTCAACTTGTATTCACTCAAAAGTTTTTCATCACCACTTTTGATTCATATTTCGAAATTTCAATTTTTTTTCGCAATCATGTTAAGAATATTTTAAGATTTTCTCCAAAAAAATAATTAATTTTTTTCTTTCTAACAAAACATGAATTAAATATAAAAGTTTAAATTTAATTTATGTTTTGTAAATAATGTCTATAATAACTACCAATTGAATCATAGTTACGAGACAAACATGTGTTTTTATATATTTACAAGAGCTGTTTTTAAACTTCGCATATATTATATATGTCATTTCAACAATTAATCCAACATTTTTTTACTCCAGTTTTTTTTTTGTAGAGCTAAAATTATCACAAAAGCAATCAAAAATGACCATTCAAATATCATCTCTCATTTTTTTTACTCTATACTCCATATTGGTGATGACATTATATACACGTTGCATACACATTTTTGCATAGTGTACGGGGAGAGCAACCACCCCTTGAATTTGAGGCTTGGACCCTCCATGTTTCCTTTCCAACCCCTATAGAAAGAGGACACGAGCAAATGAAACAGCAGTGACGGGGCAATGAGCGTGTGAGCCACCAAAAGGTTGAAAAGGACCTTATGAGAAAGAATTCGATGGAAGGTATCGTGGTCAGATTGGGCGGCCGACCCCTCCTTCCTTGTTATTGTCACTAATGACACACTGTTTTTTCTTTACCCCTTCTCTTTTCCTAGTTTGCCCTTCTTTCTTTTTCGAGACAACAACTTAACTTTAAAAAAGAAAAGTATGTCATAAAATATTAACCTACTTGCATTCAGCAGCAGAAGTTGTATGATGCAGCAAATAGTGGCATATGCAAGCAATGCAACTAGCAAATAAAATAAAATCACAATTTCCCATTGTGTTCAATCAAGCAGGCCAATAATAAACACATGCTTTAGTTTTATAAATAATAATATAGTACAATTAAATAAATGCATATGACTTTTTGGATGAAAATTTATAAAGTAAACAAGAAAAATCAGAGGAATATAAATTTTATTTGAGTCGTAATTTTTCTATGCAAAAACTGATTTTTTTTTTTTTTAAATCGAGTATCCTCCGCGCGTAGCTTGCAGAGATTAATTCCTCGTAGGATTTAAATGAGCCGCAAACTCTCATAAGAGTTTTAATGTTGTTGCATACACAAGACTGAATTCAAATACATGACATTTACTAAGTTAGAAAGAACTTGTGTCATCTCATCTAACGGGTCTTGGGTTGTGAAAAAATGATTTTACTAACATTTTAAAATTTCTAAAAGCAATTATTTATATGAAATGAAATAAGTTGATTTTAATATACACTCAATGAAAATTTAACTAAACAAACGACAAAGCCCTGAAATTGCACTAAGCTATGTTGGAGCATGATTGCCGTTGTTGCAAGTAGTCAACTACCTGTGATTGCCATTGTCAGCTATACTACATCATTATTCGCACAAAAAAAGTACCACTAGAGTTCGTTTAATATATACTTGAATTAGAAATTAAATTCGATCACTGTGTCGTAAGAATGATTTCCTACCCTTTGTTAGTAATTTTTAAAAGATTACCTAAAAAAAAGATAAATATTCCTAGTAACAGTACTATACTACTTGTAGGTTTAACTTCTAAGGCAAAAAACAACGTTGCCACATTGCTTACAATAACTTTTTAGTAAAACTTTAGAATATTAGATATTCAAATTAATTTTTTTACATATTTAATATTTAACTCGTTCACATCTAATATTTGACTTTAATAATTCTCTCTCAAAAACGAGTGACTCACATCCTATACTAACATTATCATTGACACAATCATACCATACATCATAACTACACTGTTATAAAGAACCGCTGCCTCTCAAGTCAAACTAGGACTCTGATACCATTTTTTGGAGAGACAATGAAAACGTCGAAAACATAAACAAGTCAATGCTCCAAAATCACAAGAGAGAGACACCGCCTCTCCACAAAAACATTAATGCAATGAAATAAGTTAGGTCGGGTCGGGCTTTATAATACCTAAGTCTGGTTTACTTAAAAAATTATAGACCCGAGTCTGCCCTATTACTTGTCATAGACTCATTTTAAAAGTTTGATCTGACCTTTTTAAAGGCATGATGAATCTTGAAAGTCTATTTAAAAGCCTATATTACGCTATGCCTAACAACACATACTACTACAAGCCTACGACTAAATAGACCAAAACTTATGAAGGCCTAAAACACACGAATATGTCTGTTACTAAATAACGAAATCTAACGAAGGTCTAATCACACCAATTTACCTGCTACTAAATAACAAAACCATATGAAGGCTTGAGTTTATGAAGAATTTTTTTTCAACAATATCAATAATGGAAGACATATTATATATAAAACGTTTAATAGGTTGGCATAACGGACTTGATATGTTTTTTTTATAAGCTTTAACCTGATCTATTTAATGCCCTGTTTAGTTGTGTGGTGTCGTCTTTAAATGCACATTTTCGTACGATTTCGCTGTGATTTATGGAAGCTCAAAAAGTAAGCTTCTGCAGTAACTTGGTTCTGCAACATAGAAATAGTTGACGTGCAACTATAACAAACACACGCTAAGTAAATATACTTTATAGAAAGCTTCAATTTTACCTCTTTATTAACCAAGTTAGATCAAACTAGACTTTAAACAAACTAGTCGTAAATCCATGTCGAAAATACTCATGTTCTTGTTAAAATGAAAATTCTTTATTTGACACTCAACTTTTAAAGATAACTATTTACTGTACTGGTGACCTAAATCCTACTCATTTTCCTATTAAAACGACTAACTATTTTTTTAACACATTTAGAATAACCCTAAAATAAAAGTAGACCACGTCAAAAGAGAGCACCACAATGGCGGTGTGGAAGAAATAAAAAATAATGGACAAAGTAGTAAAATTGCATAGTGGGTCACAAAAAGGCACTATGATACGCGTCTCCATAATGTCCATAATATTCAATTTGCATTTCCCAATTGCATTCTCAATTTGCACAATTTACCTATCTCATCTCATCTCATCCCTTTATACAAACAACCTCTCTTCTCAATTCTCAATCTCTATCTCTTCCTTCAACCACCAAAAACCAAACCAAAAAACTCTTTCATTTCAAGAAAGAAAAAGCCTTAAAAAAATGGCTCACAAAATAACCAAAAAAGAAGAAACAGAATTCCAAGTTCCTGAAACAATAACACCACCATGCATCAACCCAACACAAACAACAACACCAACAACAGCCACAACAACAACGCTAACAGAACCATCTAGATTCTTTGAAGACAAATCTTCTAAAGCCAGATCTGCCACGTCATCATTTTCACAAAAGAGATCTCACCCAAGCAACGATGATTCAGATGTTCAGCCTCAAACGACGTCGTCTGAAGCCAAACGCGCCGTGAATCGTTGTTCCGGTTGTCGGAAGAGAGTTGGTCTCACCGGATTCCGTTGCCGATGCGGTGATCTTTTCTGCTCCGAGCATCGTTACTCCGATCGTCATGATTGTTCGTATGATTATAAAGCTGCTGGAAGAGAATCTATTGCTAGAGAAAATCCTGTTGTTAAAGCTGCGAAGATCGTTAAGCTTTGAAATCTGAACAAGCTTGGAAAAATTTAACGAAGAAATTGATCGGAGAAAACACGAAAAACATGAAGAAAATTGTTCCTGTCTGTATTCAGTATTCAGATCGTGATTTGATTAATTATTCGTGTCTGTTTCTCGCAGAAAAATTCGAAGGAGCTTGGATCTTTTTCTTTTAATAATTTCTAATTTTTCTTGTAATTTTATTTAGTTTGGTTTGGAAATTTATAAATTATATTGATTACGTGAAAAAATTGAAATTGTTCGAATTATTTTATTTTTATTTTGTTTTGTTTGTGATTGTGTTCTTGTTATCGTGAATTCTTACAGGAAATGGTTTGATGAAGAAGGAATTGGGGGTGTGGAAAGTAAAATTCGAATGAGTTTTGAGGGTAGAATTGTAAATTCGAGTTGTACTTTGGGGTTATCGAGAAGGTTGATGAATAATGTGGAAAAGTTGGCTGGACCAGCTTGTTTGATTGAGCATGTGACGATTATTTCGAGATGCGATATGGTCGCGAGATTTTGAGTTTGCGTGTTTTTATTTTTAAAATATCGTGAGATTGTGACTTTAACTTTTTAGGTGTATTGAGAGCCAATGGGGTTGTGACATGTGTGAAAGTATAGCTTGCAAATGGAATATTGGATTTTTTTTTTGGGTGTTTAATTTTTTATTAGTTTTAGTTGTGGGTGATAATTGCGTTTTGCTTTATTATTATTGTGGGAGGAATCTCGAGGGAACGTCATGATCCAACGCATATGATTTGGTGGGGATGCCATTTGGTGTCGTGGATTTGGTGGTGGAAATAGTTTTGGAGTCTGATTTCAATAGATAGATAATTAAAAAATATGATTGATAATGAAAAATATCCTTGTTATAGAAAACAATTGATTTTCTTTAGGTTCATTAATTATTATAATTAATGTATCTCATTATAGATATAGACTAAACACATCACTTACACAATAAACCTAAAAAGTCAATTATTTTTTTATAATAAAGACTGGAGAGAGTATAATGTTAGTAATAATATGTTGTCAAAAATTGTTGTAAAATAGTTGTATAGATATCATTTTTTTTACAAAAATAATATCTTTTTTTTAAGCAAAGAAAAATAGAATAAATAAAAAGCAAAATTACACTTTTTGTCCCTTAATTTAATTTCAGGTAACAGTTTGGTCCTTTATGTTTTTTCATTTCAATTTGGTCTTTTTTGTCCATTTTCATATACATTTTTGAATTAATTAGACTTTTGGTCCCTTAATTAATTTTTAGGTTTCATTTTGATCTCTTAATTAATAAAAGTTACGTTTTGGTTGCTTAAATATGATTCTGTCAGCTAATTTGGTTCCTTTCCATTAATCGTAACACAAAATGTCTTAGGTAGATCAAGATTATAGATGGTCTACCATACACCTTATTAATTTATTTAATTTTAATCCTTTGATCATTTTGAAACAAAATAAACCCTTAAATCATGCAACAACATTGAAACTAACACTGAACCAAAAACATATAATTTTTCCTTTCATTTTCATCATCTTTTACCTTTTATTTCTTCTTCATCTTCATTAACATTCAAGAACAAAAATTCTGGAAAAAAAAAAATCAAACACTAAATCACTACACCTCCATCTTCATCTTTATTTATTTTTCTCTCAAATACCCAAGTACTCTAAATCACATCACCACAATCATCGTCCTCATATCTTCTCATATCTTCTCTGACTATACAATGTCATCTTCATCTTCTTCTTCTTTTCTTCTTTCTCTTTTACCAGTTTTTTTTGTACACTTGTTGAAATATAAGTAGTTATACTCATTTTAGAGTTAGTTAGGGTACTAGTTTAGTCACTATATAAGTCACAAGTTGACTCATTTGTGGTCTCATTAATTCTTGTATCATTTCAACTATTATCAATATAATAATTTGTTGGAACAAATGGTGTTTCACAATATCACCTCTTGAGTTTTGATGATAACAAGGTATTAAAAATTATCAATTGAATATGCTAAACATTTGTTCAAGTGTACAAAATCATAATCAAAGTACTATTCATAAAGATTATGATTGAACAAGTCAAAAAGCAAAGGAATTTTATTGAAGCTTAGAGCGTCTGAAAGAATGCATCTGAAGATATGCGTCTGAAGAAAGAGCTCCTAAAGACACGTCATCAGAAGTAAGGTTATCAGAAGCATCTCATTAGAAGCTACTTCACCAGAGTTGACAAAGTACAATGTACGAAGTGTACGACCACTAACTCTGCGCACGCCTCTACAACCAACATCTCTGCAACTTGTCTCTACATCAAGACAAGAATAACAGTAACATTGTTGCAGACATTGTTCCGTTTCAAATGGAATGGATTTGAAATTAGTTCTTCATAGGACAATTATCAAATCAGGGAAAGG
>Ga0228711_1002139_pt1 | contig 30027 bp, 17 predicted proteins | sample MedpolnodulmetaG_2_FD_177996 | JGI IMG/M metagenome (GOLD analysis project Ga0228711, IMG submission 177996) | Root nodule microbial communities from Medicago polymorpha collected in Santa Monica, California, United States - brown nodules | ecosystem: Host-associated > Plants > Roots > Nodule... | reverse complement strand
TTTATTATAAATAAAAAGAAAATTTTTTTTTTTTTTTTTTTTTTTTTTTTTTTGTTATTTTGTTTTTTTTTTTTTTTTGTTTTTTTTTTTTTTTTTTTTTGGCTTGACAGATTAAAGGAACTATCACCGCTCCAAAAGGCATTGAGGCTTGGAAATGGGTAGATAATAAAATGACATCATGGGTCCAATTCTCAAGAATAAATGGTCTTGTTGTATACGGAGAAGGAAATATTGATGGCCAAGGTGCCCCGTGGTGGGAAAAATATCCTGATGATGAAAGTAACAGGCCAACTGTAAGTTGAAAAACATGATATAGCTAATATTTGAATTTTGATATATTATTGTTTTCACTACATAGAAATGTTTAATTAAGTATTTAACTGATTATTTAAATTTGTGATAATATGCGCACATATGCAGGCTTTTCAATTCACTGGGTGTGAAAGTCTAACAATTAGCAACTTGAATCACATTAATAGCCCAAGAAATCATATAAGTATAGATTCATGCAAAGCCACTTCCATCTCCAATCTTCAGATAACTGCGCCCGAAAATAGTCCAAACACTGATGGGATTGATATCGCATCTTCATCCAACATCATAATTAATAATTTATCCATTAGAACTGGTCAGTATAATACATAAACTCAACTTTAGATTTCTTGACGATCGCTATTGATATTCCATTTGGTCGTATACATAAATCATTTTGAAACATTTTCTTGACCCAAATGATAAGACCTTTGATAAATTTCAAGATACATTTATTACCTTTTTTCAAATATATATCTTATTAATACTTCCACTTTTATTTTCAAATTATACACATTAGTTGCACTACCAATTTTTTTTAATATGTGTCAAAATTGTCAAGGGGTCTTATAAATATGAATGGAGGGAATATTTATTACTCCTCTATCTTGTTTTAATCGTTCATATTTGATAAATTCCCTTTATTTATTTTCATTTTGATTTTTCTTAACTATTGTCCATTATATTTAGGTGACGATTGCATCGCAATTAACTCTGGCTCCAGCTTCATTAACATAACTAATATTTTTTGTGGACCTGGTCATGGCATCAGGTAAACAAATTAAAATTAATGTATATTAACAGCTAAAAAAATTTCACATTATATATGTTATAGTTCAATTAACATTGGAACTATCTTAAATTATTGAATCTAGTGTCGGAAGCCTTGGAAAAGGTGGAGAATATGCTACCGTTGAAGAGGTATATGTAAAAAATTGCACCTTAAAGGGAACTTTAAATGGAGCGAGAATTAAGACATGGAAGGTAAGCATGGATCAGATGTGGTTGAACAAATTGACAATTGTTACGACTATATTCTATAAAATATTGATGGTATAAATTGATTTTGTAGAGTTGAGTTAACATAATATTCTCAGAGTAACATATATGTTTTGTTGTTTGAATTAGGGCGGAAGTGGGTATGCGAGGAAGATCACATACGAAGATATTACACTTGTAGAAGTCAGGAACCCTGTGATTATTGATCAATATTATGACCCTCATAATTATGATAGTGCTAACGAAGCAGTGAAAGTGAGTGATGTTACCTACCTCAACATACAAGGAACCTCGGTTAATGAGAATACGGTCCAATTAAATTGTGACCCTAACATTGGTTGCAACAACATTGTAATCGATCATATTAACATAACCCGTGTTGATGGAGGGGAACCACATGCATCATGCACTAATGCACATGGAACATGTTCTTCATGTTATCCAGATGTGTCATGTCTTTCTGATAACAAAATATAGTTCTATTTCATACAAGAATAAACAAGGGAAAAAAATCAAGTATACATTAGATTTATCTTCATCTTGCCCTATGTAGCAGTTTTCTTGTTGAAAGAAACCAATGTTATTGTTGTAGTAGTCTTTGTAATCATTGGTAAATTTTAGCTTAGGTTTTTATTTTCCCCTCTTGAATGTACTATTTACTTTTGTTCTGATCAATAATAGTTCAAGTTAGTGTATTAATTTAGAATTATCTCTATAAATTTTTCTTCTTCTTAACATCTAGTTTTTAAAGGTTACAATAAATTAAGTGATAAGGGTATTTTTAAATTATGGAAAATTTGTGAAAATTGATGAAGAAACAAGGAAGAAATGAAGGCATGACTGACAAAGAATTCTTATAATATTTGTTTTATACCCCATAACTAATTAACAAGGTCTTCATATTGATAAATAATGGAAATATGTTTTTTTATAATACTAGTTGGAAAGATGTCCGTAGATAATCAAACAAATTATATATGTTTTAAACTAAAAAGTTTTTGAACATGGAATTTAGTTGAGGAGTCGGCTAATAAAGGAACTATGTCCCTCGATTTTGGGTTCCTTCACTCCTCCAACGAATGCTAAGTATGAGGTTAGGTTTTTTGTGTACTATCTTTTTTGAATCTAGGTTACATAAATAGAAGTAAAGTACAAAGATAAATGATAAATTGTGTGCTATCCCACTTAAATTCATCTGCCAGCTGTGTCATTTAACGTATCTGAGCTAGTGTTGTAAAGAGGGGCATTTTGGTAATTTGTGTTGACAATATAAAGCCAAAACCTTCTTTCTCCTCTCATTTATTTTTCTCTCACGTTTTCACTCATCAGAAGATTCACTCATGCAACTACACCAATTTCTTCCTCATGTAAATTAACCCTTAATGCAAGCCTAAAATATTTCCCCTCCTCATTCTCCCTTTCAGCCGCGGATCCCTCTTTCCATTGAAGTAGTTTGAACTTTTGGTTTAATTAGTGGTTGCTTGTCAGAGGTATTGACTGATTTTGGGATTTTGGATGGAGCTATACAAGGTAATAAGAAAATAAGCTATTTTAAGAATGTTAAATTATAGCTTAGTGTTGTTCACAATTGTTGGAATTTGGTGATAAGATTTGGCTGTTATGGATTTATGTATCGCTGAAGCGGCGAAGCTAGCAATAAATTTAAAAGGGGGCAAAATATATAGAAAAAAAGTTACTTTTTTAAAATTAATATATTAAATTAACTTTGAAAAAAATTAATAATATAGTTTTGCTTATATAAATGTAAATTAAAACAACACTAAATAAACAAAAAATTAACTACTTAGAAATGTTAGGGCTCAACGATGTTTCAAAGTGTCAAATTTATCTAGGAGTGTCATTTGTAAGAAACTCATTGCTAACAAAACTATCTTTATAGTTACCGAAGAGACTAGAAGTGTCAAGATAACACTAAATAAATTTATCAATTATGTAATATTCTTTTAACTTTCATGTTTCTATCAATTTTTGACAAATAAATTTATTTGGTGTAGCTAAATAAATATTATTGGGTGACAAAACATAAAACATACCTTCTTATTAAAACAAAATAAAAAAAATTGCTAAATGAGTTGCTATGGTTAAAAGTGATTATGCTTGAACTTTTGAAATGTGGGTGTAGAAATTCGTTTGGTCATTTTGCTCACATCTTTTACTGTGTAAATCAGAATTAAGTGTTTCTTAAAGATTTGGATTCTACGTTTAATTTACTTCAGTTTGCATATAAATTTCATGTGATTTGGATTAGTGATGAATTCGGAAAACGCATATGAATTCGGAAAACGCATTTGAAGTTAGTGGTGAAATTGCTCTGAGGGGCTGTTAGCCGAGATAAAAGTTTTATTGAGGGGTTAACCATGAAGAGAGCTTCCAGGGCTGCTGAGTTAATGCATCTTCTTCCTCAGTTACGGGATCCTCAGAGTGGGCTTCTTCTACTTCGATCGTGCATGGGTATTGCCAAACTTTTCTTTGGCTTAAGGATGTGCCAACCGATTCACATGGTGGGGGTCCTTTCTTTAGGGACCTTCAATGGAGGTTGGCTTCTTTACCTATTAGGTTTGGAGGGTTCAGTTTGTACTCAGCATTAGAGGCTTCCTCGTACGCTTTTGTGGCTTCTAGGGTACAATCTTGGGTGCTACAAGATCATATTTTGAGAGACAGTGGGTTATGTGGCATAGACTCGGATTTTGATAATGCTTTGGATGGTCTTCGTGGTACGATTCCAAATTTTCATGTTAGCAGTTTTACTAGCAAAGACATTGTCCCTCCTAAAGCACAACATGTTTTCGCGAGTGCTCTTTTTAGTAAAAGTGTTCAGGATATTGAAGTTAAGTTTGACATGACCACGAGACAGAAGGCAATTTTTGGATGTTTGCAAGCAGCACATGCTCAAGATTTTCTTCTAGTTATCCCGATTGATGGGTTAGGTCAGCATATGTCACAAGTGGAGTATCGTACTATCTTTAGATATCGCCTTATGATTCCACTATTTCCTATTGATAAGGTGTGCCTGTTTGTCGTAAGGCGTGCCTAGATACTTTTGGGGAGCATGTCGTACATTGTAAAGAGCTTTCCGGGTTTAAGTACAGACATGACTTTGTTAGGGATGTACTTTTTGATATATTTAGACAGAATCAGTGAAGAAGGAGGCGTCTGTGAACTTCCTGACTGACCCACTAGATAGAAGAACAACACTCAGCCATGCGGATGTGATGGTGTACGGATGGGTAGGTGAAAAACATGCTTGTGTAGACTTGACTGGGGTTTCACCACTTGTGAAATTAGGTGTCGGACCTTTTACCGTAGGACAGGCAGCCCTAAAAGCTGCGTCAAGCAAAGTGGCCAAACATGAGAAAACGTGTTCTGACAATCAACATGCTTTAATACCATTTGCTTTTGACACTTTTGGTTTCCTAGCACCAAAGGTTGTTGATCTTCTACATAGAGTTCAAAAGGTCATGCATAGCAATGTTATGTCTCCTAGGTCCATGAATGTTGTACTCACGAGGATTGGTTTTGCCATCCAAAAAGGTCTAGCGGCACAGCTTGTTGCCCGCTTGCCTTCTATTCAAGTGTAAATAATAGTTTTTATATATAATTGAAAGTGATTTGAAGTTTGGTAAATTCCGCTGGAATTTGTTTACGGGTTTTGGGACAGGGCTCCACTAAAACGGCAAGAACTCTCTCTGTGTAACTCTGAATCAAGTGGTTGTTGTTGCTATGGATAGCTAACGAAATGCCCAACGTTTTGGTATCAATTTCATGAATTTTGGTCTAGTATTGACGTCTGGAGATGGTTTTGAAGTACAAGGACTGAAGTGGGTTTTGTGCTGAACCATGAATCTAAGTTGTTTCATGTTGGCTGAAGAGCGGAAGCACTAAGTTGTTTTGCAACGGTTTCAGAGGTGATTAAGGTGAGTTCCTTGGTTAGTTAATCCTCCTTTTGGGTAGTTTGAATCATGTCATATGAAATGCCAACATGTGAATTAGAGTATTTGTGACATAGTTAGTATAATTATGTCATAAGTTAGGTACCATTACTAGTTTGTTCTAAATGAATCTTTTATGTTAATGAATATGTTTTTATTAACACAATGTTGGAGGAAAATGCTAGGCAAAATAATTGATGTTTTCGTTATATGTGTAACTTTAGAGGACTTGAAGCTTGAAACTTAACTTGGTTACCAAAACTATTATCAAAATTCAATTTTGTTGGAAGTGAATAATATTTATGTAAGAATTGGCCTATGTAGAAATTTGAAATGCTTATTTTCCATGAAAGTACCCAAAGTGCCATGACATCCTCCAACTCAAGTGTTAACATAAACATAGTATATATCAACATAAAAGATGTAGTTAGAATGAATTAGTCATGAATAATCAATTATGGGTAGGCTACTAATTCGGGCAAGCTACCATTATGGGAATATAATCCTTATATCATTGATTTTAAATTAGAGACGGAACACTACGTCCTAATATCAGTTTATATCATTAAAACATGATTATTATGCCATAAATTACAAGTTACAAGACGGGATTACTACGTCGTTATTATAATTTTCAGATTATTTAAAATATGATTAAGTTGTGTCTTTCGTTGTCCACGCTAATGGGACATGGAAGGTTTATGTTAGTGGGACGGGATACTTTCGTAAGGATAGCCCGCACAACGACAAGATAAAATGTGATTAAGTTGTGTCTTTTGTTATCCACTCTAGTGGGATACAGAAGGTTCACGCCAATGGAACGGGACACTTTCCGCAAGGATGGCCCGCACGAGGACAAGAGGAGTCTGGTGTTAGCCTCAAATAGGAATTTCACCGGTTATGTATGGGGATGTATCCGGGGTTACTCCACTCGGGTCCATTCCGTAAAATGAACTCAGATAATAATATTTGTTCAACGCTAACTATCTAACTTAATTATGACAGATGATATGATTGTTATTATGATTATGTTTATGGAAAGACACTATAATATTTCATATTAGTGGTCTTAGTTTTCCACCGATCGCTAAGTTATGTAGAACATAATAGCAGATCCTGAAATCAGATATATGTTCCCCGCGATTGCCTACAACATATGATAGGTGGAACTCACTGTCTCACCCCAATCCCATTTATTTATTTTACAGATTAGCAGGTTGCTCGTAGCAAGTGAAGACAGATTTGCAGTTTGATGAGCTATCATCATGCGCTTGTTTCGTACCAGCTTCAGATATTTTTCCATGTATTCAAATATGTATCAGACATATGACATATGTATTTGACAGTTGGCATTTTATCAGATGTACGAACTTGTATTGATGTATATATTCATTTGGCCGAAATTATGTTGTAAATTTAATGCATCCAGTACTAAATTAACGCACATGCTAAATATTCTAGATAAATTTAGTATGGGTGTTACAAATTGCAAGAGATGGCAATGTGTTGATTGATTTTGTCTATTGTGACTGACAAAATCAATCAACGCATTGCAAGAGATGGCCTAAACAATTCATTCAAACCCGAGATCTTTAACAAGAAATAATTATATAAATATAAATTTTTCTAAAGGGAAAGAGGTAGATCAAGCAAAAATAGAGGTAATAGAGAAATTACTCCCTCCTACAAATATTACGGGAGCTAGTAGCTTTCTAAGACATGTTGGATTTTATCGACGGTTCATAAAAGACTTCTCAAAGCTTTCTAAGTCTTTATGAAATTTACTTGTAAAAGAAAATTAATTTAATTTTGATGCAGATCTTGTCGCGATCAAGGTCAATTTTAACACAAAGTTTTGTGAATTGGCCTCTTGAGTGATTGGATATTAGTTTATCTATCTTTAACATGTTACCCATCTGTGATCCTAAAGTCCGAAAAAAAAATCATTATATAGTTCAATAGGTAACTCATGTGTACATACCCATGTCGCCACTTTACGCATAACTGTAACCGAGTCTAAGAAGAAATGTCTCCACCGTTAAACCATCAAATAATGTTTGGATACTCTTCAAGGCCCTTCAAAGAAAGCACACTTGTACACCTCCTTAGAAAAAATCATAACCATGAAATCGTTACACAACAAATCTATGATTTTAATTGATCCCTTCTTAACCTAAAGACCATTTACTCTTGACTCAAGCATCTTGAAATTGATCTTCAAAAAATAGAGACTTAGTAACTTTTCTAGTCACCCACTTTGCTACAAACACTAAAAACCCCTTTTTACTAGCAGATTTATTTGATGTTTAACAAAGCTCGACAGAAACCTTAAAGAGTTACTTATCTCGGTTCAACCACTCCACCCTCAGAGTGACCGAGCCCAATGAAGCTATCTTTAGAAAGATTAACACCAAGATAACCGAGAAGATCTTTAGAAGACTCACCAGAGTAGGTGACCCTCGGCATCTTACCAGATAACATAGAAAGAAAAAAAGAAGCAAGTTCAATGTTGGGAGGTTTCCTAAGAAATGGAGGCGAGACAACTAACTCTGTCAAAAGGAAACTGAAAGAGATGATGGCACCAACCGAATCCAACGCATTATGTGACGTCCTAATAAAGGAAAAGCCACCATTCACATTCTACAATGAGGACTTGCTCACAGGAAGACCAAACCATCTCATGCGTCTCATTTTCCGACCAATGATTGTAAACTTCGGAGTACACCAAGTATTGGTTCATCAAGGGGCCTCACACGATATCATATTCAGTAATCTTTTCAGGACACTCGGCCTATCAAAAGACGACCTAACGACCCATGGAGGGTGTGACCTAACTGGTTTCAATGGGTCCACCAATGAGCCTTGGGGACTTGCTACCCTAAGAGTAACCTTGGGGGAGAACAAAGCGAAAATGTCTTTCAAATGCCAATTCTTGATTATTGATTGTCCATCTCCCTACAACTGCATCATTGGACGGACCACGCTCGCAGAACTGGGAGCCGTTTCGTCAATGGTCCACCTCAAAACGAGGTATCACAATGACCAAGACGAAGTTGTATTCGTCCTAGGAGACGTCGAAGCCAATAAGGAATGCTATTTAGTAGGGTTCAATGAGCTTAAAGATAGAAGAGAAAGAGGTCGAGGAGAGAGACTCCATTAAAGTATGAACCTACAAGATTAATAGTCTCGGATTCTTTGGAACAAATAGCGGGATAAAGTCCGGACCCCAGCACGACAGGACATATTCCATAAGGAAAAAGGGAAGGTCTGAAAGTCTTCCGAGAAATGGAAACTTGAGGGTCGAACATGAGACAAACAACTTGTAACCCCGGAAACCCAACTGCCAGAAGACGGGATAACAACGGGAATAAAAATTACACACGTGGCGTCCACGTGTACGTTGACTAGGTCAAAATTGGCCTGCGAGGCCAAAACCGCAACAGAAAGTAAACATAGAGGGTCTGGAAAGAGTTGTTTTTTTAAGGGGCCAAAGTCAGAACATTTGAAAATTTAAGGGGCCAAAACAGTAATTAAACCTAAAAAATTTTGTTCCCGTTAATATTGATATATTACAACATGATTGAAGAGTGGTATCTAACACGCGGACTATTATTCAACATCATTCAAAAATAAAAAATGGACCCTTATTCTTTTTTTAGCCTTGCTATATCTCGCGAGAGATTTTCTCACGAGAATTCCACGAATACAACTTTTTGTTATGTTTCATCATTTTCTTTTTCTTTTTTGGATAGGTTATATATCTTTCTTTCCTGCACTACTGATAAACATAACAGGGAAAAAAAGAGACCACGTGTGCCTCGAAAAAGATAAGGCCACCGCCTCTATCTCTTTGCTACTACTGTTACTAGGCATCTTATAAACCACCATCATTAGCTCACTACATTGCAAGCATGTGATCATATATTGTTAGTTTAATCTAGTTGGATGTAGCTTCAAAAGCATAAATGAAATTGTTACAATTCTGCTGTCATAAAAGATGAGTTCAGTACAATTCGTAAAAGATGAGTCAGCTGAACAAAAATAATACACTCCAATAAGATATATCTCTATTGTCCTTGGAAAGAGATGACTAGATTTTGTTGACAATGGTAGTCCACACTATAGAATGAAACATGAAAAGTGAATATGCCAAAATTAATCCTTAAAGGCTACCTCAATGATAAGCTGACTCATATTTTAAGTAATCCTTATTGTAATTATATTCATAATACTATCAGCACAAAATAACAGAACAGAACCTATTAGCCATACTTTCACCAAATTTGGCTTATGATATCACAATAAAAAACTTGATCTGGCTTATCTTAATATATGTGCTTCAAACAAACACTCATCACTTTAATGAAATTAAATGTAACAAAGAAAGATATTTGCATTTCATGAGCCAATCAAAAGTTCAAAACATACCATTACTATAAAGTGTAGGAAGCTGCCTCGACAAAATGGTGAATGAGGATTTTAAAAATTAAAAACTATTCTGTCAAAAAAAAATAAAATTAAAAACTATTAATTTATACAAAACAGGTTGCACCCTATAAAGCAAAGCAAGAGGTTCAATACATAAAGAAGTCTACTAAATTCCCTCAAAAAAAAAAAAAAGAAGTCTACTAAATCTTTACAACTATCTATAACTGTGTAGGATATTATTTTACATTCATCTGCTTGGTTATAGCTATGACCTTAGCAGGCATGATTGTAAAATATTTACCCTAAAATGAAAGCCGATAAATCGGGACTTTAATTTTGATTCAAATTTTATCAATCTTATGGCATAAATAAATCTAAATTTATCCTTCCATATCTCCAAAAGATGTAAGAACTACAAAAAACACAGCAGAAGTTCTTGTACGTAGCAGCTGCTACTTAAGTGATTTCATTGTCCCAAATTGATCTATGAACAAATTTATCAACTATTTTTGTAGACTCTAGATTTGAAAATGAGACAGCCCAATTATTTGCCACGTCTAAATTCAAAAATAAAACCAAGGTGAGTCTTTATCAAAGTCATAAGCATGTTCTACTTATCAAAGTTTTTTTTTTTTTTAAGGAATGTTCTATTTATCAAAGTTATAGCTTGAAATAAATGTTATTTTTCCGCATACAATGTTCCGTAAATCGAGTGTTAACTCGTCGAGTTTACGTTTTTAGGTACCAAAATTGTGTTAACTCGGAGGTAAACTCGGTTTCTGGTAAAATCGGAAAGTTTGACAAGTTTGACCGAGTTAACACTCGGTAAACTCGTGTAAACTCGGACCGAGTTTTACGAGTTTACATCTAAAAAAAGTATTTTGAAAAAAATTGGCCCATTTTCTTCAAAACCCAATTCTTATTCTACAAGCCCAAAGACTGAAACGTTTACTGAATAATGTTTACTGAATAGTTACCTTTACAGTAACACATTGCTAGCTTCCTAAAATGAAATGTTTCTTTTTCTTTCTTATCTAAGTTCTCAAACCGTGAACAAGAGAGCACATACCAGTTAGGGTTAGGATTCCGACGGGGGAAATTCCGATTGTTACGCTGGTTAGGGTTGCGTTGGTGGTGTTTGATGACATTTTGAAGAAATTAACTAGTTTATTTTTTGGATAGTTTTATTAACAACTTTACGAACTTGTGAAACTTGCTATTTTGGATGGTTTTATGGATGACTTAATCTTAAAGACTTATGAAACTTATGATTTTGAGCGTTAATTTTTGTATTTTGATTCTAAGTTGAGCATAATATTTTATTATGGTAGTTTGGTATAATTTTCCTTTATAATTAAGTCATATTTTGCACTATTAACCTATTTACAATATTATATTAGCTTATATATGTCATGCATATAATAAATTTTATATAATCTTAATTTTAGGTAAACTCGTACGAGTTTTCGAGTCGAGTTTACCTAAGCAAAACGAGTTGAGGTAAACTCTCGAGTTGCAAAACCTTGTGCATACCGTAGTATATATGCATGCAAATATGATATAAAATTAAACACCACAAACATCTTCTTCAAGTACATATGATTTTTAAGAGAAAGCAAAAAATCATCGATAGATATTTCAATACAATCAATTATGTAATACCATTACTCAAACTCAAAGATGAACTTAAATAGATGATTCCTTCCTTATCTTGGTTCTTGATTCTTGGAACAGATTCAAAGCTTAAAGCTTTTACCTGTAATTTATTGCAGGCCTAAATAAATTAGCAAACTTTGTTATGCAAATAAATCAATGCATAGACACTTTCAAAGATAAAAATCTGATCCTCCCCTCAAACAACTTTGTACTATCCTCCCTAATATGTAATAAGAACCTCCACGGTGAAATAGCTAGAACAAATAACAATAATGTAATTGAATATCGTCAAAAGTTACTATTTTTAAATACTAACCGAATTAACGGGTAAGAAACTTTTATTCATGAAAAATGAACTTATACCATTTTTTTCTTAAGACTCATTATGCAATTCTCATAGTTATGTAATTAAGGAATGTAATCCAAGCAAAAATCGTAATAACTATTAGATGCTATCAAGCATATCTAAATTACAACAACCGAACTAAATAGAGAAAAAAATCAGAAAGGGACAACGTGATTGACAATCAACAAGTATTATTGTGCCATATAATCAACCCACAAAATTGCATTGCACGCCAACAAAAACATGTTCATCATATATCATTCAAATTCTATCTAACACATCAAGTGGAAGGAAATCGTATAGTTATGGTAGCAAACATCACATCCAAACAAAATGAAATTGTTCATGATACTACAGCTCATTGAAAAGACAAAAGCTTTGTATGAGAATGGACATTAATTATGTTGTGAATTCGTTAAAATCACACCAATAAAATACTTGATGTGTGGAGTAAATTAATCAAGCAAACAAAACAATATGGGTGACAGTTATAAACACAAGCAAAGTATAGAAAACAACAAGAGAAAGAAAGAGAGAACACACGAAAAATGTTTATTCAGTTCAGTCCAATACTGACCTAGTCCTGGGGAGAGAGCAGCCTTCCTTTCCACTAAAATGATGAGTAACATTACAAAGAGATATCAAAAAGGTTACAAGAATTAGTCTTCAAACCTAATTCTACCCAAAGTCTCAATCTCTTCCCGTGACCAAGAGACTCAATCCTAATAGTGTTTCTCCAAGATGAATCAATCTCAACCCTAGTGTTTGTTGCCAAGAGAAAACTCTACAAACCCTAGTTTTAATGTTGGCTTCTAAACCCTTGTTTTCTGGCTCTCTACTTCAAGGTTTACATCTGATACAAGGTCTATATTTATAGTAAAAGAATCCCTCAAAAAATTGGAACAAATCTCAGTCCACAATACGTTATTATTTTATTTGCTGCTGGCAAAATCGGGCTACGATTTTTTTCGAATGAAAAGGATGAAAAACACTTCAAAATCGGCCACCAATTTGTCCAAATCGGGCCCCGATTTTTGCCACTCTAAAACTCCAATTTTAAGTCATAGTACAACATTATCCACCTTGACTCTAAATTAGTGATGATGTCAGTTTAACCATTAACCACCATGTTGCTCTCTCCATGCTTTATCTTCCATTGCTTCCAACTATACCATGTAGCTCACAAGCTTCCACCCAATCTTTTTAACCATCGGAATGCCTTCCACCTTCTTGAATATCATCCTTGCATCCAACTACACTAGGAATAATTTTAAGTAGTTTCACAAGTCTACACCATAACCTCTTCAACCATCGAAATGTCTTCCGCCGTCTTGAAGACCATCCTTGCATCCAACTACACTAGGAATTTTAGGTAGTTCCACAAGTCTACACCATAACCTCTTCAACCATTGGAATGCCTTCCACCTTCTTCAAGATTCACTTGCTTCCAACTACCCTTGGTCTTTTCTGGTAATCCCACAAGTCATGCCATACATTCTCCAAACTTTGGAATGCTTTCCATCTTCATGAAAAATTCCTTTGCTCACAACTAGAGCATAACACCCAAGGTCTCCATAGTTGTACAATTCCTAGTGTCATTAACTCCACCTCAAGTTGAGCTTTGTCTACCTCAACTTCCAAATGCATACATCCACTGACTTTCACCTTGCAACTCCACCTCAAAGGTTGATCACCTGTGTTCTTACCTCCACCTCTTCAGACTGACTATGAGTATTCTTCCCACCGCCTCTCCAGGCTGATGTTGGCTGTTTAACGTCTCTCCAGACGACCACCGCTCTACAAAGCATCACTCCCAAGGTGAAAAACACCACCTTCTTCATCTCCCCAATGAGACACCACACTCTTGAACAAGTAGAGTTGTTGCTTTAGGAATTGTCGATGAGCTAAAGACTTTGTCATATACAAACACTCCAATTTTGACCACATCGATGTTGCGGTTGGTTCCTTTGCTACATCTCTCAACACTTTATCCCCGAGGCACAAGACAATGGCACTCCTGACATTATCCACCATCTCGGTCTTCTTCGCTTGTGACATGGTGACCGGTAACGCACCTTCACCCATCAAAGCTTTCTCACACATTTGTTGTATTAACATCGTTTCCATCTTTACCTTCCATAACCCAAAATCATTATCTCCAGTAAACTTCTCAGTAACCCACTTCGAACCCATGGTACTTGATTATCGTTTAATCCTTGCACCCCACAGTATCCGCCAATTGTTGTGAATTCGTTAAAATTACACCAATAAAATACTTGATATGTGGACCAAATTAAGCAAGCAACCAAAACAACGTGGGTGACAATTATAAACACAAGCAAAAGAGAGAACACACAAAATTTGTTTACTCAGTTCGGTCCAACACAGACCAAGTCTAGGGGAGAGAACAGCCCTCTGTTCCACTATAATGATGACTAACTATACAAAGAGATATCAAAAAGGTTACAAGAATTAGTCTTCAAAAATAATTCAACTCAAAGTCCCAATCTCTTCCCGTGACCAAGAGACCCAATCTTAATTGTGTTTCTCCAAGATGAATCAATCCCAACCCTATTGTTTTTTGCCAAGAACAAACTCTACAAACCCTAGTTTTAGTGTTGGCTTATAATCCCTTGTTTTCAGGCTCTCTACTTCAAGGTTTACATCTGATACTAGGTCTATATTTTTAATAAAAGAATCCCTAAAAAAATAGGAAAAATTCTTAGTCTAAAATTCTTTTTTATTTTATTTGTTGCTGGCAAAATCGGGCACCAATTTTTGCCGAATAAAAAGGCTGAAAAACACTTCAAAATTGGCCACCGATTTGTCCAAATCGGGCCCCGGTTTTTGGAACTCCAAAACTCCAATGTTGAGTCATACTACAACATTCTCCACCTTAACTCTAAATTAGTGATGATGTCAATTTAACCATTAACAACCATGCTTCTCTCTCCATGCTTCATCTTCCCTTGCTTCCAACTACACCATGTAGATCCACAAGCTTCCACCCAATCTCTTCAACCATCGGAATACCTTCCACCTTCTTGAAGATCATCCTTGCATCCAACAACACTAGGAATTTTAGGTAGTTCCACAAGTCTACACCATAATCTCTTTTACCATCGGAATGTCTTCCGCCTTTTTGAAGACCATCCTTGCATCAAACTACACTAGGAGAATTTAAGGTAGTTCCACAAGTCTACACCACAACCTCTTCAACAATTAGAATGCCTTCAGCCTTCTTGAAGATTCACATGCTTCCAATTACCCTTGGTCTTTTATGGTAATCCCACAAGTCATGTCATACATTCATCAAACTTCGGAATGACATCTATCTTCTTAAAGAATTCTCTTGCTCAACACTAGAGCATAGCACCCAAGGTCTCCATAGTTGTACCATTTCCGGTATCATTAAATCCACCTCAAGTTGAGCTTTCTCTACCTCAACTTCCAAATGCGTACATCCACTATAACTTTCACCTTGCAACTCCACCTCAAAGGTTGATCGCGAGTATTCTTAACTCCGCCTCTTCAGACTGACCATGAGTATTCTTCCCACCACCTCTCCAGGCTGATGTTGAGCGTTTAACGTTTCTCCAAACGACCACCTATCTACAAGGCATCACTCCCAAGGTGAGAAACACCACCTTCTTCATCTCCACAACGAAACACCACACTCTTGAACGAGTAGAGTTGTTACTTTAGGAATTGTCGATGAGCCAAAATCTTTGTCATATACAAAGACTCCAACTTTGTACACATCGATGTTGTTGTTGGTTCCTTCGCTACATCTCTTAGAACTTTATCCCCGAGGCACAAGACAATGGCACTCCTAGCCTTGTCCACCATCTCGATCTTCTTCGCTTGTGACATATGGTGACCAGTAACGCACCTTCACCCTTCAAAACTTTCTCACACTTTTGTTGTATTAACACCGCTTCCATCTTTACTTTCCATAACCCAAAATCCGTATCTCCGATAAACTTCTCAGCATCCCACTTCGAACTCATGGTACTCTATTATCGTTTAATCCTTGCTCCCAACGATGGGCGTCAATTGTTGTGAATTCGTTAAAATCACACCAATAAAATACTTGATGTGTGGAGCAAATTAATCAAGCAACCAAAACAATGTGGGTGATAGTTTTAAACACATGCAAAAGATAGAAAACGACGAACGAAAGAAAGAGAGAACACAAAATTTGTTTACCCAGTTCGGTCCAATATTGACCTAGTCCGGGGGAGAGAGCAGCCCTCTGTTCCACTATAATGATGAGTAACTTTACAAAGAGATATAAAAAAAGGTTACAAGAATTAGTATTTAAACCTAATTCTACCCAAAGTCCCAATCTCTTCCCGTGATCAAGAGACTAAATTTTAATAGTGTTTCTCCAAGATGAATCAATACCAACCCTAGTGTTTGTTGCCAAGAGCAAACTCTACAAACCCTAGTTTTAGTGTTGGCTTCTAAACTCTTGTTTTCTGGCTCTTTACTTCAAGGTTTACCTCTGATACAAGGTCTATATTTATAGTAAAAGAATCTCTAAAAAAATTGGAACAAATCTCAGCCTAAAATACGTTTTTATTTTGTTTGCTGCTAGCAAAATTAGGCACCGATTTTTGCCGAGTGAAAAGGCTTAAAAACACTTCAAAATCGGCCACCGATTTGTCCAAATCGAACCCCGATTTGTCCAAATCGAACCCCAATTTTTGGCACTCCAAAACTCTAATTTTAAGTCATACTACAACAAATTAGTATTGGGAAGATTAAAAGATGAGCATTGAAAGGAGGGTCGAATTTATTATGTGGCTTCAAGGGAGGGAAAATGGCAATTCAAATATGGCCTATGAGTGACCATTTAAAGTTGGGAGGGAAACTTAATTTGGAAAACGCAATTAATGCTTAGCTAATGGCTTGTACTACACGCTTAGGGTTTAGCAAAGGAGGGAGTATGCCACGTCAGTACACTCATTAAATAGAGGGGATTAGCTTGCGTTGTAAGTTTGAAAGGAATGCAAAGAAGGCAAATCACATTAGCTATTAGGGTTAACCAAATGCATGACCTAATAAGATTTTATATTAAGCATGAAGTATGATATGATTATTATTTTTTATTTGTCGGTGCTCACACATAAAGTTAAGAATATACCCTAAATTAGGAATAGCCCGACTTTGTAGGAAGGTTCATAATTCATTCTTTTATTGGGTTTTCACATAACTAAACCATGTTAAAACAAGAACTTCACTTAGTGTTTAAATTCACATGAAGCTAGAATTAAAATTTTCACTCATATCACCATTATCTCCTTAATGTTAAGCTAGAAAGCCAATAAACATGTCATGGTCAACCTCTTTCCCTCCTCATCACCAAAAGCATGGTCAAGTGTTCCTCAGCTTTAGAGGTGAGGACACACGCTACACCTTCACTAGCCATCTTCACGCCACTTGGACCAGACTTAAGGTCAGAACATATATAGATTACAATCTTCAAAGAGGAGATGAGATATCGTCCACACTTCTTATGGCCATTGAGGAGGCAAAGGTTTCCATCGTTATATTTTCGAAAAACTACGGAAACTCTAAGTGGTGTTTGGATGAGCTTGTGAAAATACTTGAATGTAAGAAGATGAAAGGGCAAAATGTTTTGCCTATCTTTTATGATATCGATCCCTCCCATGTTCGCAACCAAACGGGAAGTTATGCTTAAGCATTTGTTAAACATGAGAAACAATTTCAGGGCAAAATGGAGAACGTGCAAACATGGAGAGATGCTTTAAGAGAAGCAACAAATATTTCTGGTTGGGAATGCTCGGTTAACAGGTAACTACATTTTCGAAGGATTAATACGTTTTTAATTCTGATACAACAGCTGACTTTCATTTTAGTTTCCATAAAATATTTCTTCGACTTTTAATCTTCAAAATATTGTAATTTCTGACTACGGTAACTTTTACCATGATGATTACATAACTGCAGGATGGAATCTAAACTTCTTGAGAAAACTGCAAAGGATGTAATAGAAAAACTAAATCGAGTAAATGATGGTGACCTAGATCGTAAGATTGAGAAGATCATGAATCTTGCTAAACTCTAATATCAATTGTTTCAAAGCATGTATATCTTTGGAAATTTGAACAAGTATCAAGCAACTATTCAACGTAATGCAGAATTCAAATGGAGAGAAGTATTTATTTGCTTTGCTTGTCACCTGACATGCTTTCACATTGGGAGAACTAATCATAGAATGATAATGATTTTCCATTTTAACGTACCAGTTTTAAGAGAAATCAATTGGTTATTATGTTTATGAAGTTCAAATTTTCCAAATAATTTTTAATATCCTACTCCCCTTTAATTTGTTGATGTGTTACTCTTCTTTGGCATGATTTATCTGGTATTTTTGCTTTATTCGAAAATTTTAGTGCAGTGCCATTAATCTTCCATCTAGGCCAAAATAGAAAATTAACTAATACACCTATGTGGCGAAATGCTTCCTAGTTATTACTATTATCAATAGGAAGAAAAAAAAATTATGAGTAACGCTTAGGACACTCTTTTTTCAACACTCTCTCTAACACTCACTCTTTTATTGGATGAAACTAACTTATGTTCCACCACTTTAAGTGGAACCCATTTCTAATGTGTGAGACCCACCTTGATTTAAACCAATAATGAAGTGAGTGTTTAGGAGAGTGTTGGAAAGAGAGTGTTGCTAACACTACTCAAAAATTATTATTAAACTATTTTGTTGCTTTTTATTCTTTCTTTTTTTTAAAAGACAAAAATTAGCTTAAATCCAAGCATAAGTGCATGGATCAAGCCAAAATCAATATATCCCGAATTTGCTGCCACAAGAAATAATGAACTGAGAAGTAGAAACATGATCTCATGGACCACACTCAACAAAAGAGTGCTAGTCAACAGAAACACCATCGGAGGGGTTGAGTTGAGTGATGGGGTAACTTAACTCGTTTGAGTTAAGTGAAAAGGAGTTGGAGGTTGTTGGTTCAAATCTTACTCGTCGTAAGACGATTTGCGAATTATGTAAAAATGATCTTAGGTTTGTTGATTGAATGCAAACTGGATATATACACAGAAGAGTTCTAACCAACTAACAGTTAAACATGTTCTAAATAGTCTAACTAACTGTGATTAAATAACAGTTATGTACAATTGGCATAAATAAAAAGCTTGTGCACGCCCAGCTTTGAAAGATATGGTGAAAATGGTCGAGGATCCAAGACATTGATCAATTGTCAGCTGAGTAGTGCTAGCCACAGGGAAAAGGTGAAACAAGCAAGCCTGCAACTTCTCGCAAACTACATGACAATCAATGTCAATGTGCTTTCTGCACTCATGAAAAATAGAGTTGACAGAAGCATGACGAGCATATCGGTTGTCACAGTATAGGAGAGCCGAAGAGAAGAAATGAGCATTAAGAGACCAGTTTCAATCAATAAATTTGAGCCATATTGACGTTGGCACATTGAAATACCAAGCGAATTAAGAATGAGCAGCTTCTAGGCTAAGGAAGAAATGCAAAGTGGCCAAGTCTTTCTTTAATTCTGAAAGAACTGTCAAATTGGTTCTTCACAAGGGTAATTTCTGCTATATCATTCCCTGGCAGAATGAGATCATCCACATAGATAAGGGAGGAACCACCTTGCAGAACTTCTCATCCTATTCACCATGGAGGAATGTATTGTTGACATCCAGATGGAGATGTTAATATTGGGTGGTTGCAATGGCAAGAAGTAGCTAAAGTACACCGGTGAGAAAGTGCCCATAAAGTCAATACCTCCAATCCAAGTGTAACCCTTGGCAACAAGGCGAGCTTTATATCGTTCTATAGGTGCACCAGACTTGTACTCAATCTTGTAAACTCATTTACAACCAATGGGTTTCTTCCCAAAAGGGAGAAAGGTTAGCTCCCAAGTGTTGTCATGTTCTGAGGCTTGCAATTCAGCTTGTATATCCAAATTCAAGCAAGACAGTTTTGAGGCTTGTTGATATGTGGTATGATACCCTAAACTCCAAAAATTATTTTTTTCAAACTCCTTAGAAAATGAATATTTAATCGCCCTTGCATAAAACAGGGACTTTTAAAAACTTTTTCAAGACAAATGCACGTAGGCTTAGGATACCACTAGTCACATACATGCATGCATCACAATTAATCTCAAATGAAGTTCTTAAAATCATTTAGTAAGATCCAAAGGATCGATTCTCTCAAACACGTGGAGTGATCGAAACAATATTTTAACATAACCAAATAAAGAGAAAGTAGCAAGACAGAACATTAGTATCACAATCAGAGCATTTATAGTAGAGCTCACATTGTTCACATAGCATAAGGCTAAGTTAAACTGTTCTATAACAAAAAATAAAGTTAAACTGTTTTTATATAAACTATAGGCTATTTTCATAACCTAACCTTTCATAAGTTGAAATAAGCTGACAACAACTTATGAACATGTCAAAAGTTGTTTCCATATGCTCTTCCAAACAGTCTCACAAGTTACAAGTGCTCATGTCAGTAGATAAACTGAAATAAAACAATCCAAACAAACCCTAAATAGAACCAAAATTGAACTCATCAAATTTTTACTAGGCAAACTAGGATGTAACCAATCACTAATATTACTCAAAGTACAAAATGTAAATAATTAGAAGATGTAAGAATTGGAAGTGACATAAGCATTCCTACTTTGTTTTAAAAGTTTTATGAGCACTCGAATTCAGTTTGAAGAATCCTAATCATATATGGTGTTTTTTATCTTCAATTTCTATATTCACATTTAAAAACAAAAATAAAATGAGTAAAACAAAAATGTACCACAAACGTGATAATTTGAATAGGTTTCAAGGTTCCCACCCAAGTGCCCAAGATTGGGGGAAAATTATAATATCCAGGGTTTTCTGCAACAAGGAACATCAGTAAGTCAAAACTCTTAATTTCCCCAAAATTGTGATTTCACACATATCAGGGAAAACTGGATTGAAGGTATTGACTCTAAATTAAGGCTGTGGTTGCAGTTATGCTGGAAACCTTGATATTGCAGAAAAATCCAGCCATATGTTACCAATGTGGCTGCAATTGCCATTGAGGAGACCACTAAAACCTAAATATTGTAGCCGCAATTTAAAACTATATGGATGCACGTAAAATATTAGCCATTTCAATCTTACATATTATTATTTACAAATTTTAACTCATAAAAACCAATGAATAGAATAAACAACAAAACTTTTAACAATTGTCTTTGTATTCATAAAGAAAACTATGAGTCTACGACATTTTAAAAGTCAATTTGATGAGCTAAAACCTTTTTTAAGATTTCTAAGGATGGTCCACATGAATGTGGAAACAAAGAAAAGGATGATACCAGTAATGATTGCATACTTCAGACCAAGATTCACTAACAAATTTACCAGCATCCCGGCAAATACAACACCGAAGAAATTTGCAGACACGGCTGGCCAAAATGGCATATCAAGAATTGATGCTATAATGGCTCCAGACCATGCTCCTGTGCCAGGAAATGGGACAGCGACAAAGAGCATCAGACCAAGCCACTGAAACTCCTCCACTGGTCCAGCCTTTGCTTTGGCATTTTTGAACAGAATGTCGAGGAATCGTGATGCCGAAGGGCTCTTGGAAGCGAGGAAAGATGCAAATCGTTTCAGGTAGAGTATGATGAACGGCACAGGTACCATGTTCCTGCATCAATTGTACAAAACTCGTTAATTAAACCATAAAAAAACTCCCATTACTACCAAAAAATAAATTAAATATGTCAACAAGCCAGAGTTGTCAGTTACAGATTGCTGAAAATAGTGATATGTTTAAATTCCACAACGGTACAGTGTTACAGTGCTGCCATAGCCAGTATTTTCCAACATTTTGTAATCATAGATCAATAGTGACTTATTAAAATCCCACTTAGCTATAGCGCCGCTAACTGAAACACTGCTACAAGCATTAAAGATTCTATGCAGCATGGGCACTTCTCCTTCTTGAGACATCAGAAACTAGGACTTGTTTGTAATACAGATGCTCGACACCCATACGACACTTGTATAATCCCTGTCAAACACTCCTCATTTGAACTTCTATTGGAAGAATTATTTTCAACAAACTTGGACAATTGGCTAACACTCAAACAAGGCTTCACATCAGAAGTTAAAACTATCAGAAAAATAAACTTAAAATATAAAAAAGAAGTTAAAACCTTTTTTTTTAACAGTATCTAATACACTTCATTTTGGAACACCGTTACCTACCTTTGGTCATCGTTGTATTCAACACATGCATATTTGAATGTTCAAGATTAATTAGTTTTTAACTAAAACATGCTACACACACAGATAACAAGCGTGTCCATGTTTGTGTTGTGTTCAGTGTCCAGGTTTGTTTCCCTGTTTCATATCTAACGAAACATAGTGTAACAAATCAAACCCATTTTTAAAATGTGAATACCAAAACCTCACCATAACATAAAGTTAAAATTACATAGTAAAATGTACTCTAATATAACTATTATAAAAATAAAAAATAAAATAAAAAAAAATTAAAAAAAACTCTAATATAACTATTCAAAGTGAAGGTGCAAATTCTATGGTAACAATATCACAACAACAGCAACAAAGACACATTATCTTAAACCATAACCACGACGAATTGTACAAAACCCATTAATAGCAAATGGAAAGTATGATTACAGTGGATTTCAAGAATACATCATTAAACCTGGCTGGGAGTGGCAACTCAACTTATGAGTTCTGGAATGTGTATAAGTTTAACTATTGAAAGTCATGAGTTTTATCCCCTCTCATCCCACCAGGGTTTTCAACATCCTAAAATCCGAGCCGTGGAAAAACAGTTTTGGATGTTGTCGAAACCACAATGCGACAACAATTGAGGCCATATCGGCCACAGATCTTCGCAATATCAATAATTAAGACGCAACAGCTATTTAAAACCATGCACCCCACTAACAACTAACAAGCACTAACAATTAACCAACATTTGATGCTAAAAAATTATAAAAAATTAAATACATCATCTTAAGTCTTGATTTTTCTTCACACCTAAATATTCAGGTCTATCTTACCTCTATAGAAGTGTCATGCATAATGTTTCAAATTTTCTTTATAAAACACAAAATCCAAACCATAGAAATAAAGAGCCAACCCCACCTTCTATGCCATCTTTTCCTATCTCTCTATTCCCCTACCTTTACAAAAGTGAAGAAAAAATATCAATTTTTTGCATCACATAAGTTAACAAAAAGGGTACTAGAAAAACAACAATAACAACAACCAAGCCTTAACCCACTAAGTAGGATCAACAACATGATCAAATGCCGCCATAATGTTCTATCGTATATCACATCCTAATCCACCTCAGTAATCTCTATATCCTTCTTAATAGTTTCTCTTATAGTTTTTATAGGTCTTCCTCTACATTTAGTGATTTGAATACTCCTCGTCTTATCTAGTCTCCTTACTACATAATCAACAGGTCTTCTTTCTACATTCCCAAACCACCTAAGCCGAGTTTCTACCATCGTTTCCATGATATGTGCTACCCCTACTCCCTCTCTAATATTGTCATTTCAAATTCTATCATGTCTAGTTTTACCAAACATACAACACAACATCCTCATCTCCGCTACACATATTTTACTGTCATGTTGGTTCTTTATCGCCCAACACTCTGTCTCATACAGCATTGTCGGTCTAACGGCGGTACAAAAAGGATCATTTTCTCCTACAAAAGAAAAAGGTATGATCAAAAGAAGAAGAAACTAACCCGAGAATGGATAACACAGTCAAAGTTGCAGGGTCAAGCTGCAACCAATAACCAACAGGAATAGCACCACGAAGCTCAAGAACAGGAAGAGTAGCAAGAGCAAACACAACAACCCAATCAGGCCAACCCAATTTCCTCAACGAATTCGCAATCTTCAATCCAAAACCAGAAGCTTTAATAGAATCAACAGCAGTAGCAGCATTAGCATCCTTTGAATAAGCAAACCAAGCCAAAGACATAGAAGCCCAGAAAATAACCCATAAAGCAAATTTCAGCGGTTTTTCCTCGTAAAAAATCAACCTTTCAGGTTCATCAATAGCATCCAAATATTCAGTAGAAGAAGCATTGGTTTGGGTAAGAGCTGTTTTTGTAAGAGAATGTGTGAAAAGAGAAGAACGATGATGAAGGGTTAAGGAGGGTTTTGGTTTAAGAGAATGGTGTTTGAAAAGTGGGGTTTTTTGATGGGGTTTTGTGAAGTGAAATGGGGGTGTTATTAATAAAGCTGAAGAAGCCATTAGAGACTAAAAATTGAGGTGAAAATGGAAATTTGGTATGAAGTAAGATTGAGTTATTAGAAGTTAAAAATTTGGGGGCATTAGAGAACAAAAAGAAACGGAGTTCACAAGGTTGTTCTGAGTTGTAACTGAAGAAGTGAATAGCAGAAATATTTTGGAACTACCACCAGCTAACAATAAAAGGAAATTTTTTATAATTAAAGTACAAACCAGAAATGTATTTTTTAATTTAGAATTCTTAAACGGAGGACAAGAACTTTTTTCTTTTTCTTTTTTTTATTTCTTAAATGCATTTTGGCCTCCTATGGTTGCGGTTGTAGTAATTTTGGCCCTCTAACAAAAAAATACAGTTTTAACCCCCTAATTTTTTCATGTTTAGGAAAATATGCTCTTTTGGCCCCTTATCTTTACAAATACTTTGGGATTTTGGCCCCTTTTTTGGGACACGTGGCGGCTTCTCAGCATAGTTGCGAAAAATTAAGGGGTTAAAATTGCATTTTTTTTGTTAGGGGGGAAAAATTGCTACAACGGAAAACATAGGGGGCCAAAAGTGCATTTAAGCCTTATTTTTTTTTAAGGATGGAAGACAAGACCTTTTTTTGTATACAAATCAAATTTTTATATTAATATTTTGATTTCCGCTCTTCCCCCAGCACATTTCGCTCCCACCTAACCAAACTGACCAAAATACTCATGCGCTAGTTAACTAACGCATGTGTAAAATTCTGTAGTTAAGTAACACTGCGTGATTAACTCACGCTGGAATAAAACATTTCTCCTTCAAACCCACCTTCTTCTACCTTTCTTTCTTCCATCCACCGTAGTGCTAAATTGTTTTTGTTCAATCCGTTGTTGTGTAACCTTCAATTCAAAAGGTTTCTTTCTCACATGCTATTGAATTACAATTCAACATAAACATTTGATACAATAACTCACCGTTACAATTAAATTATTGAGCCTCTTAAAAAGACAATTCAATTATTCAACAGAAATTAAAATTCAATTGGAATCGGTTTACAATTGAAAATCATGCTATTCAATTGGAATTGGTTTCCAATTCAACAAAAATTATGCTATTCCATAATTTAATCGGTTGATGTGGTCTTGTTAAAAATAAATAAATATTGGTTGCTGTGTTGAAATATTGAGTGGGACTTAACTCACGCAGAGGTATATTTGAAAAGGTTGCAGGACGCGAGTGTTTTGTGCAGGGGGAAGAGCATAAATCTAATATTTTTTTGTCTTAACTGTTTGATTCTCATAGGTAGAGGTGTCAAATTGGCTGGTCCAGCCCAGCCCGGGCCCAAGAGGCCCGACTACATGCATGGGTCAGCCCGGCCCGGCTCAATTATAATTGGGCCGCACATTCTAGAGCCTGGCCCGGCCTATGTGGGCCAGCCCGACCCGGCCGTTTATTTTTTACTTTTAAAACTTATTCAATTTTTTTATATATATATTTTATATATTAGTCACTCACCACTATTTTTTTGCTAAAATATGATTGGATGAACATAAAAGTGTAAGTAATTTTTACATTAACATTGAATATTAATGAAACTCTAAATTATTCATTCAATTAAATCAAATTAATAGTTTATAAACTTTAAGCTAAATTCATTCATTTTGATTAAGTTTATTTATTCAAATATTTTTTATTGATAAATTTTAAAATAGTTGATAATTTTTTTAAAAATATAGTATTTTTTTAACAAACAATCAAATTAAATACTAATAATGGCCCGGCCCCGCCCAAGTTTTGTATGGGCCAGATGAGTTTGGGCCAAAAAAGCCCGAGTGTGTTTTTGGGCTAGTTTTTTAGGCCCGGTCCAAAAATATGGGCTAATGGGACGGCTCGTTAGCCGGCCCATTTTGACAGCTCTATTCGTAGGAAGAGCGCCCTTCATTCGGTCCAAAAATATATATTAATATTTTGATGTGTGAATATTATTGTATGATGTCAAAAATATTTAAAAAATTGATGGTAATCGGCATCCACCGTTCAAGTATCACAAATCTTGTTAAGATTGTTACTTTGTTGATACAATTTGACAGTAAAATAAATTTTGTTTTTACATAAGATAAAAAATAGATCTACTTAACGTCTGAGCATGACAGAAACTTAATTCACTTGGACAACAAATTTTGTTACATCAAAAAGAATAATTAGAAAGAAGTTCCTCTAAGAAAGTGTTTGGTTTATATACAATCGTGATTTTAACCGTAAAAATATTTTACACATATATCTAATGGTATGTCACACATCATTGGATGTATATAAAAAAATTTACACTAACGTGATGAAAGAAAAAACGACTCCACTGACTGGTAAATTAAACTCAAAAAACATGCTTCAAGATTTCAATAGTGTATCATAAATCATAAATTTATATATAATCAAAAAATCTTTCTGATTCTGACAAAACTTATATGAACATGTCATAGGATGACCTAGAGAACAATCTTGAAGCCTATAACATTACAAAACCATCGAACATTGTCGTTACACTTATGATCCATTTCCATGGCAATTTTAAGCTGCTTCAACAGGAATCTGCTGAACAAATGCAATGGACTAGTACAAGGCGGAACTTATAAGTTATAACACATTCTCAAATCCTAAATGTTTTCATATATAACTCTCAGAAGCTTGAATCAGTATGTAGTATGTACAAAGGTCATGTGTTGCAAAATCTGGCTTCTCAAAGAAAACCTTGTGCCTCCAACTCTCTTGCCACTGAAACACAAGAAAATGAAGCAAATGTCAAAATTTATAGTACATAGATAAATGATGAAAGAAATACTGTAAAACAAGGAAGTAAATGATGTATAAAATACAATGTAAGCACTCAAATCAGAACAACCAAATATTTCAGGGCACAATGCTAATTCCAATACATTTTCCAGAGCTAGAAATTGCAGAGTCTAACCACATGCATTGTGACCGTGACCAAACACACACTTAAAGGATAAGTGTAAACACGTGTATTGGAAAGAGTATTAGAAAATGTGTTGTTAGCATTTACCCAACATGTTCGGTAAAGGCCAAATAAGCATCGCAAAACGTTTGTGATATTTACAAACCATAGCTTGATTAATTGGTCTACAACGTCTAAATAATCGTTCCTAGAATGATGCAAGTTCAGTAGTAGTAAACTAGATTAATTAATCAAAAGGGGGGAAAAGAATTCTAACCTTTTGAGAAAGGAAGAACCAAAACAACCTGCATAGTCACATTATTTGGAGGAAGCTGCAAACGAAGAGGATAAAGCTTTCCATTCAAAGGACTCTTGGTACACACAATGATTCCCTCTAACCCTGTCTCTTCCTCAAACTTCTTGCTCAATTCCTCAACTCCATTCCCTTTGAAAACCAAAGAATATCCCTGCACACCTTCATCACTCACTTCTCCATCATCTTCAGCAACATGGTAGTAGATAATTCGCCCCTCCATCTTCCTAGGTGATGCATCAGCATTCGACTGCAAACAAAACCAAACACAATTAACCAAAGAAGCAAAAAACCAAAGCAGAATTCAAGCAGTAAATCATCAATTTATTTTCAATTTATATATTCATTAAGAATTTGTTTACTTTCTAAAACATTTTCAATTTGCATTTGAATATTCCATGGATAGATACTACACAACAATTGTGATAGAGAAAAAAAATAAATGAATGATCACATAGAATGCTTTTTAGAAAAACCTTGTATCTTTTTGGCATTTTCCAAATTTCCACAAATATTGGATTTGTTATGAAAAGCACATTTTGAACAGAATAATTGTAGAATGCATTCTCTAATACTTAGTTTCTGTTTGGTACAACGTTTGCAAAACGAAGTTTGGTGAAAATCACACCAAAAAACCACGTTAGCGTAGAAACTAGTATTTGGAGCTTCTGGAAATCACGGCAAAAACGCATCAAGAAGCATGCAAACGTGCTTTTGTGTGTTGCAAACGCGAAACAAACACACGCTTAATCATACTCAATGGAAATTAGAAAAATAAATAACCCCTAATATTTCACATTAATGGCTGATAATTGAAAATCTCATATATAAATCTTTTTACTCCGTCAATTTAATCCTCAAAACCATCAGTGACTAATATAATTGTTGTAATTAAGTACTCACAAATTCACAAATCATTGAAAATTTTTATCAATTTCAGTAACTAATTCATCAAAGCTTTACATGACCAAATTGATAATAGAATCAAAATTTCAAGCTTATCCAAAAACAACCCAGATAACAAATATTATTACATCTCAAACAATAAATCATGCATATCTAATTTCAAGCTAAATCAAAACAACCCAGATAAAAAAAATTGATATTTCTCAAACAATAAATCATACATAACTAATTCAAAACAAAACCAAAGCAACCCAGATAAAAAAAAAAATCAAAACTTTTCATAGAACAATTCATACCTGTTGTCTAGAAAAGCTAGCAGAAACACTAGGAGGAGCCACCGCCACAGCAGGAGAAGGAGGCATGCTAGTTTCAAAAGCTGGAGCAGAAGGTTGCTGCTTACTAACATGAATCTCAACAACATCAACATCCCACAAAACCCAATCCTGAGTAACAGTCCTATGCGGAATATCATGCGTCACAGTATTCCTCCACGGTGGCAACCCACCATTCCCTCTTAGAAAATTCCCATACCTCGTCTTCAGCTTCACACGAACACCATCTCTAACAGGCTCCCATTCAACAGAAGAATCCAAAGTCTTTGGACTAGTTTGAAGCACTTTTCTACCCGTCATACCGAGGAGAAATGGAGTGTCTGAAGCTGTTAGGTATTTTCCGTAACAGCTTTTGAGACGAATAACGTTGTCGTAGTTTGGAACATATTCTACGTACCATCTTGCGTTGTTTGATGAACCGTTTCTTCCTTGTGTAACGGATTCTTCATCTTCTTCTGCTAAGAGATATTTGTCATGGTGGCTTCTGAGACGGACTGCTTTTGCTCTTTGGAAGAAGTCCATCCCGCTTCGAAGCTTGTTGGGTTTAGTTGTCTGCATGGTTATAAAATTCAGCTCTTGTCGTTTCGATTTGTAATAACAAAAACTAAAATGAGAGTTTTAATATGGAATGAAGAGGTTTGGATATTTTTTTTGTTGGTGAGAAGGGAAATGAAATGTGTTGTGGGTGGTGGTGGGTTTTTTATATGGGAATAAAAAGTGGTGCGTTTATTGGATTTTATTGATGATTGATGTTATTATTTAAATAGTTTAATGATGGGTGAAAATTGTGGGTGTTTTGGTTTGAATAATTGAAAGTTTATGTGAAAAATGTGAGAAGAGACATAGTCAATAGTTGCAACTGAGACAACACGTTTGGGTGAAGAGGCAATTGCGTGGGTGAAGCGGGTTTGTAATAATCTCTTCGGTTCAATTTAAGTTGCGTGTGTTTTGAGTGAGGAAGGTTCTATCTGTGAAAGGGTCACGGTTTTTTAGTTTCCTCTATAGAAATCTAATTTATGTCGGTATGAAAAATAAAAATGATTTTTGTTTCTTACTCTTCTAGGAAAGTTTGAAAGTTTGACAATTACTGACTTGATTCGATCAGACCATATAAGGTTAAAAACTTTGTTTAGTAAAACAATACAATAGGTATGACTCATATGGACCTAAAATTGACATTCCTTGACAATGAGTCTCATATAGCAAAGATTTCATAACTAATAAAATGAATTTATGAAACGTACCGAATCGAATGAGATTTAGTCGATTTGAGTGTGACATTGATGTTTATAAACTTAACGAATAAGCTTTCAACAAAATCAGTAACTAAATCAAACTAATTTCTTACTGAAAGTTAGATAGAATTGCTGACTCACCCCATTTCAACAATCATTCTTGATTAGGCAATCACGTATATATGGTATACATTATGTTGGGGCAAATTCTATGGTACACTCAAAATTTTGAGTGTACCGGTACACCACATCATCAAATTAATATTAAAACGAGTTGTTTTTTTGAAGAAAAATAATTATTTTCT
>Ga0228711_1002137_pt1 | contig 30032 bp, 20 predicted proteins | sample MedpolnodulmetaG_2_FD_177996 | JGI IMG/M metagenome (GOLD analysis project Ga0228711, IMG submission 177996) | Root nodule microbial communities from Medicago polymorpha collected in Santa Monica, California, United States - brown nodules | ecosystem: Host-associated > Plants > Roots > Nodule... | reverse complement strand
GTGATTTTTGCAAATAAAAAGTCAGAACAAAAACTTCATGTAATATAATATAGGAGAAATAAAGAGGTCGACAAAATTACAGGAAAAAGTGAAGTTTTTAATGAAAAAGTTATCATATGGATCAGTCAAATTATCTACAATTTTAAAGATGCAACTTTAATATCGTAACACGTAGTTAGCGTACACAAAAAAAATAAAATAAAAAAGAACTACTATCAATAAAGGTACCGCTAATAATAAAAAATAACTGTTATGAGAGAGGAAACCGTTAGGGCGGTTGGGGCTTTAAAAAAAATGTTTTAGTCGTGTATTTCATTTTTGGAAGCAACAATATTTCAAAAAAAATAGAAGTGGCATAGTGGTTATAGTTATAAACCGTAAGCATATGGTACTTGGTTCAATTCCTTGCAAACTCTTTTTTTCATAAAAATTACTCGGAACCACCAAAAAAAGCGGGATCAGGATTAGGGCAAACTTTTCAGAACTGTTTAACATTTATATATATTAAGATTAAGATATGCAGTACTATTTATCTTCATTTTAATTTAATTTTCTATGATACTGTTAGCTAATATTTTACCAAAAAAAATAAAAATAAGGATTGTGACTATGAGAACTTAGTTGGGATGAAACACTGATTTGAATACACCCAAATATTTGAGTATACTGATACACCAAATCATTAAATTAATAATTAAATGAGTTGTTTTTTTTAAAGAAAAAATATTATTTTCTATCATTAACAATTATAAAAATGAAATCTTATTTATCAAAAGCATCAACGAAATAAAATCTAATTTTTTTGAATTTTTATTACTCATAACGAAGAATATTGATTATTTTTTATGAGAAAATGTTAAAAATTTAATATGATTCTTATAAATAATGAAACTAAGTTTCTATAATTTTAATTTTAGGTTGATTTAAATTTTGTTTTTTTATTTATAATTTTAGTTTTTGAGTAGATTTACATGTTATGATTCATTTTTAGAGTATATGTAAGTTGATTAATTTTGTTAAAATGTTTGCATGATGTTTATGTTATAGTTATGAATTTTAGGGTTATTTTAAATTTTGGTGTTTTCTATTTTTTTTTTAATTTTAGTTTTTGAGTAGATTTACAAGTAAGAGTATATGATTCATTTTAAGAGTAGATATAAGTTGATTAATTTTGTTATATTTTTTGCATGTTTATGTTATAGTTATGATTTTTAGGGTTTATGTATAATTTGCACTCCAAGTGTTTGATGAAATGTTTGAATGATTTTTCATTGGTCGTTTAATTTTTTATGATGTAGGTTTGAAACAGTGACCGATTTATTCAGTGTTTGCATACGCTTCAAAACTGGAAATCCTCATATGTTCAAGGTTCGGTACATTAATGTCATGTTAAAAGGTCTCAAAGATCAACTGGATGAAATTAACCATGGACTCAACCCCGAAGACACAAGGAGGGTGAAATACATTTGGTATGAACGTCCAACGTTGGACGACGGGAGAATAACGTTAAGTCGGCTAGAATTAAAGAATGACGACAACGTGATGAGCATGTTCTCAATTTTTTGGCAGCACAACATGTTCCCGTGGATCGATATGTTTGTCACGTTGTAGAGATCAACTGAAGATATTCTCAACAGTTTGATTCCGTCAAAAGATCGTGATTAAGTAGGGAATGCACCTTCCAACTACAACAATTGTCTTACCTCTGAAATTAGATAAGGTCAAACCTGTTAAACAACAACTCTCAATCATTCACCCAGAAGTTCTATGTTTAGGTAGTGTCTTTATTTTGTTGAAATTTAAATTAAATTTTTGTTAGTTTGCTGAAAATGTTGGTATTGAAGTGTCTTATACTGAATGTAGTGATTTGCAAGCCCCTTTGAAAAGTCAAAAGATTAAGAGAACACAACTTGTATTCTGCAAAACCAACTATATATAAGTTATGATATTGAATTCCTTCGTATAAGATGAGTGTCACGGAATGCACCTCTAAGAGGTTCCTTTGAGTTTGATCGTGCTCCTCTGTCAATTGAAACTTGTCAGTTGGCAGCGCAATAAGATTAAACTCAAAGCAACCTCTTGGAATGCATTCCTTTCTGTGATGACTCGTCTTATATGAGGGAATTCGATGTGATAACACATATAGTTGATTTTGTAGAATACATGTGTTGTGTTCTCTTCGTTCTTATAAGACACTTTAGTGCCAATGTTTTCAGTAAACTTTCAAGAATTTAATTTAAATCTAGCATCATGATGATGTTGCATATATTTAGGGAGTATGTAATGTAACGTAGATGATTTTAAATTTGAATAAATACGCAATTTCGCTTCGAATTGAATAAATACGTAATTTCACTTCGAATTTAATCAATACACAATTTCGCTTCAAATTTATTCAAAACGCAAGATTATTAAATAACAAAATGTTCCAAAATGTGCGGTATATTCAAGATTATTACAAGCCATTACATTATTTAATCATCTCCCTCGTCGCTTATCTCAATTGGGTTGTCCTTGGCAGTCTTTGGGGCACCTACTTTTGGTTGAGGACCAAAATAACATGTCATCTTGCTCCTTCTCAGCCTGGACTGATTATACACCAGCACCTTGGTTTTTTTTTACGGAACCATCACATTCAATTTCGTGCCATGTCGATTTTGCTTTCTTCTTCTTCTCATCACCCTCCTTTTTGTTCAACTGAACATCACCCTGATTCTGAGACATATCTACATAAAGGAAATCGATGATCAAAACCTAAACTAATCCTACCAATTCTATCACAAATTCATAACAACAACAATTCATAAAAAACCTAAAATAATCCCAACAATTCTACAACAATTCATCAAAACCTAAATTAATCCTAAAAACTCTACCACAATTTTCTAACAATTCTACATCAATATTATATTCAACTCTAATCTAACATCAAATCATAAAATCAACAAAACCTAATTACATGACAATTTAACCAAAAAAACTAACAATTCAATCACAAAACAACAATGCAATAGGATGGTAACAACTTACTTGATTTTGTGATCGTAATTGGCGTTGAATCCGCAACAATTGAAAAAATTCGCACCTGAACTTCAATCCGCAACAATGGAGTTTTGCAAACTCATAGGTGCTGTTCTGTTCTTATAACAGCGCATCGGCACATAAGTGCCGACGGAATCCTTGGCACTTAACTGCCCCGGGTTCCGTCGGTGGTTAGTTGCCACCGGTTAACTAACATCGGCACTTAAGTGTCGAAGGGTATCTTAGTCATTTGCACGTATTTTTCAGCCAATGATGATGTGTCAACAACAATTTTCAATTTTTTCTCTCTAAACCTTAATTTAGAGACCACAAGAATAACAATCACCTATATTGGACATAACTTCTTATCACTGGTTTCTGATGGGAATTGCTTTTTGCACCCCTACTTTTACGTGTAAAAAAACTAGAATATGTAATTTTATGTGGGCATAATATAGATGTATAATATAATTTGGTGTAATATATTAAATGTATATAAAAAATCCTTACTAACATCTCTTTTTCTTTTACTTTTGATCAAAAGTTCTCTTTTTATTTAATATTTTAATTTGCCTGTCCAAAATTATTTTGTTTTATTCAACTTTTTTTTCTTGAAGAAAGAAAACTTGTATCATTACTTAAAATTTATTCAATACAATTTGATATTTTCACTCAAATACAAAAACTAGCTTTTAATAGGTCATTTAGTTAAATTATGAGTAACTTCATTTGTTTATCTCTTCACAAACTTCACACTAGATTTTATACAATGATGAGAAAAATAGATCTTATTAACTCAACTATGAGTAACCTTATTTGCTTATTAGCTACACTTTTTAACAAGAGAAAACTATCCACCGCCCTCTTTAATCATAGGTCGAAATCAATCGGCCTTAAGTTGAGTTCATGCACCCAATTAAGAGTTGCAAGTAGACGAGAGCTTCACCAAAGAGTACTTACACTTGTGTACAAATCATTATGTTCTAGTTAACACGAAAGCACCAAACTTATCTCTAATACACATGTTAATATCCACTTTAGGAAAAATACTTATTTGGTCACAAACACAAATAAAAAAATGGTTAGGCACGTACACATAAATTGATAAAATTAAAAGAGAAAATAATTGAATGATATGACTAAATTTATTTTCATTTATTTTTCTCCATTCATGTGAGTGTGACCAAACATTTTTCATATGTATTTGTGTCTATGCAAGACTTTCTTCCACTTTAGTATCACGACAAAAATGTTGCATTTCATGCGGCCCACTCACATATATTATTTTTTAGAAATGCTATCAACACACACTTTTCAACTTGTTCAAAAAAAAACACACACTTTTCAATACAATTGATTAAAATTCACATAGGTCTCACCAAATCATGTGAGCCCCATATAAATTTGGTGGAACTCATGTGAATTTTAACCAATTAAAAAGAGTGTGTTGCTAGCATTTTATTTTTTCCTGTTTAAACCATATTTGGTCCCTCCGCCACCACTCTTACAGTTTTCCAATCTTGCAGCATTGTTTGTGCCCGTGAAAATACCAAAACATGAGCATCAATCATGTTCTTCCAAATCTTATTATTTGGTTGTTTACAATTGTTCCGCATTACACAAGCGAACAAAACCATATTTTCATATGTTAACTTCTGTAAGGTTTCGAAAATGATCCATGTAGCATCTTATAACCAAGTCATCGCATCCTTCACAACTTGAGAGAAAATGCTCATCCTCAAAGTACACTACTCTGATCATTATTAGTACATAGTTCACAATTTCGACAATTCACAACTTTATCTCGAAGTCTCAAGCGAGTTGGAAGACACTTCCCACACACACAAAATCACGTTCATCACCTTTGGAGGTGCTTTAATCTTCCAAATCAAATTCTGGGCCATTTATCTTGAAATGAGATGTTCTATAAGCTCATGTGAACACAAACGGTAAGCACTTTTTATAAAATACTCACCATTACCCTTCTATTCTCCAAATTCGTATGCCATCCAATACCGAAACAAAGATGATAATTTTTGGAGCCACATGTTACTCAAAGATAGAGGAAACAAAAGGAACTTTCCAACTTTTAGTATCTTAAACTAGTCCTAGTCCTAGTCCTAGAGTAGTAAATCCAAAACCTGCTCATTCCAACACGATATGTCACAGCTACTTCCAATTCCAATCATCCATCTACTACCTGCTCTAAGAATAAATTTTGAATCACAATGAGGGAAATATTTAGCTTTAAAAAGTTGGGAAATAAGAAGATTGAGATTTGTCCTTTCACCAACCTTGTTTATCAAGCATATAAAACAAGATTAAGAACATATCGATTTTTAAAGCTCGTACCATCATCGTAGTTATGCATAGAAAGCTTATCCCAATAAAGCTAACGAAAACCTTTATTTTTAACACTCGATTGTTCCCACCAAGAAGTGTTCATCATTTTTTCAATTTTATCACACAATGCTGTAGTGATAGTAAAAATACTCATGATATGTTGGGGTAGATTTAATTACAAATTTGATCCATGCTTCACGCCCAACCTTTAATAAACATTTAATAATACTCCAAGAATTGATCTTCTTCGAAAATCAAATCTTTGATAAAATTAAAAGTGAACTTATTACTTCTTTTTGTATTATACTCCATCGTTTTAAAATCAGTGTCGTTTTTTGCCAAAAAAAATTGTTTCAAAATGAATGTTACTTTCAGTTTCCAATGTAATAAATGTAATAAAAACTTTTTCTTTTCAGTTGTATCTTTCAATTTTATTTTTTTGGTGGTGGCCGGGATTTGAACCTAGATCTTGCATATATTATACATTGTCCCTACCAACTGAGCTAAGCTCACGAGGACATTGTACCTTTCAATTAATATTATAGACAATATTATATACACTACTTCCAAAGTATTATTTTTTCTTTAATGAAAAACAAACCAATAGTTGATTAGGATAATTTGGTAAAATAATATCCCTCTTTCTTTTAATTAATGCATTTCTTAATATGTGTGTAAAAACCTTAACCGACGTTCATTTTGAAACGGAGAGAGGAGATTATAAACCTAAATATTTACCAGTCCCAAGAACAACTTAAACATCAAGAATGTTTTCAAACACGTTTTATTCAATCGTTGATGACATGTTTTATGAAAACAATGTTATTATTAGAGATAGAAGAGAAAGATGCTAAGGAATCCACATATATACCCAGTTTACTTGAGATACAAGCTAACTAGTTACACTTACTGTAATCTCTCATATTAGTGTGTAATTAGGTTAATTGTAACTAGTTACACACTAAATACTTTATATACATTCTCTTAAAAATAAATAATATACATATAACCCTAGTGGCTAGAATTCACCTTATAAAGTGAATAAGTGGGGTGTCCGGGGTTCGAACCCCGACCCCTGCATATAATAATGCACTGTCCTACCAACTGAGCTATGCTTACGGGACCGATATTATATTATTAAATGTGTCAATTGCTAGATCTACAACATATATATAATTAAGCGTGTTCTTCTCTCCTTCTCAAACCCTAGCCCACGCCATTGATGCTTGGTTGGATCTTAAGGATCATTTTGCTAAATCTGATAGAATTCGCATTGCTATGTTACGATCCAAAATCAATAACTTGAAACAAGGTTCAAAAACTGTGTTGGATTATTTTACTGAAATGAAAACTCTTTGTGAAGAGTTGAATTCACATTGTCCTATGCCTCATTGCAGTTGTCCTCATCCATGTCGTTGTGCAGCCATAAGAGAAGCTCGTAATTATAGGCTTGAAGATCAGGTTATTTAGTTTTTTACTGGCTTGAATGATCAGTTCAATGTTGTGAAAACTCAAGTGCTTATGCTTGATCCCCTTCCTTACATCAACAAGGTTTATTCATTGGTTATTCAGAAAGAGAGTAATAATCATTCTCTATCTTCCCCCATTGATGAACCTCTGTCACTTGTTAATGTTGCTGATTCACGTAGGCCACAAGGAAGAGGAAGAGGGTAATCTAATAATTTCAGGCCACCTAGGCATTGTAGTTTTTGTGGAAAGAATAATCACACAGTTGATTTTTGTTATAAAAAGCATGGTCATCCCAAATTTCAGAAGCAAGGTTCTTCTGTCAATGTCTCAAGTAGTACTGATGAAGTTGAGGCACAATCAAGAAGTGGCACTGATGCTTCAATTCCTAGTTCCAATATTTCTTAGGAGAAGTATGATCAACTTGTGAGTTTGTTACAACAAGTAAATTTGCTTCCTGCAACTTCCTCACCTTCCAATGGTAATCATATTCATGCTTCCACTCTTTCTAGTTCAAATTCCTCCACTCCATCAGGTATATCATCTATATTCTCATGTTTTCTTCAATCTAAGTCTGATATATGACTTTTAGATTCAGGTGCTAATGAGCACATTGTTTCCTCTATCCATTGGTTTACTTCTTATCACAAAATCACCCCTAAGCCTGTTAATTTACATAATGGTTCCTCTGTTCTAGTTGAATATGTTGGTACAATTCACTTCACTCCTCAATTTTACCTTGAAAATGTTTTGTATTCACCTTCGTTTACTCTTAATTTGATCTCTATTTCCAAACTTTGTGCTTCTTTGAAGTGTTTTGTCACATTTCATAATGATAAATGTTTCTTACAGGATCTTCACTCCTAGAAGATGATTGGTTTGGGTGATCAATTTGAAGGTCTCTATATATTAGCTTTAGATTTTTTTACATTTCCTTTGAATAATACTTCTTCTGTCAATTTTTTTTCTACCAATAAACTCATTACTATTCCATCTTCTGCATTATGGCACTTTAGGTTAGGTCATGATTCTCACAAAAGGTTATCTCAAAAGGCTCAATTGTATCCCACTTTATCTTTTATATCTCATGCTACTTGTGATATTTGTCATTTTGCCAAACAAAAGAAATTACCATTTCTTCATAGTACTTCTAGCATATTTAAGCTTTTACACTTTGATATTTGGGGTCCCTTGTCCATACCTTTTGTTCATAATCATAGGTATTTTCTTACTATACTTGATGATTATAGCAGATTTGTTTGGATTGTGCTTCTAAAATCCAAATCCGAGGTGTCTCAACATATTCAAAATTTCATTACACTCATTGAAAATCAATTTCATATTACTCCTAAGACTATCAAAACTGATAACGACCCTGAGTTTTTTCTCAATTCCTTTTATACTTCTAAGGGTATCATTCACCATAAATCTTGTGTTGAAACCCCCCAACAAAATGGGAGAGTTGAAAGAAAACACCAACATATGTTGAATGTAGGCAGATCCCTTCTTTACCAGTCAAAATTACTTGCACCTTATTGGTCATATGCCCTTCTGCATGCTACATTCATCATCAATATAGTTACTTCACCTAACCTCCACAATAAATCACCTTATCAACTGCTTCATACTCATATACCTGATGTGAATACTTTCATAGTCTTTGGTTCTTTGTGTTATTCCACTTCCCTTCAGGCACATATAACTAAACTGGCAGCTAGAGCAAGATAATTTGTGTTTCTAGGCTATTATATTGGCTATAAAGGTTATGTTCTCTTAGACATACACATTACAGAAATTCATATCTCCAGAAATGTTAGTTTTCATGAACATATTTTACCATATCCTTCCAATTCATCGTCAATCACCAATAATTGGGATTACTTTCCCTTAGTTTCTTGTCCTTCAAGTAATTCACCTCTTGATACTTCCAATACTCCACCATCACCACGGCCTCCATTTATAGATCCTGATCCACCACATCATGATACTACTCATTCTATTTCTCCTATACCACCACCTGTTTTAAGAAAATCCACTAGAAGTAGTCATCCTCTTGTCCATTTACAAGACTATGTCTATAACATTTCTCATGCATCTGCATCTTCTCATGTCTCATATCCTATTTTTGATTACATTTCATATACTAATCTCTCACCTTCTCATTGTGATTTTCCCTTGTCCATTGCTTCCCAAACTGAGCCCTCTACATATGTTGAAGCTAGTAAATTCACTTGTTGGAAGCAAGCCATGCAAAATGAGATTACTGCTCTTGAAAATACCGGGACTTGGAAACTGGTTGATTTACCACCCAATGTGAAGCTTATAGGGTGCATATGGATTTATAAAATCAAAAACAATACATATGGATCCATTAAAAGGTATAAGGCACGCCTTGTTTCTAAAGGTTACAATTAAGTTGAAGGTTTATATTACTCTGATACTTATTCACTAGTTGCTAAGCTACCTACTGTTAAAACTGTGATTGCTTTGGCTTCTGTTAATCACTGGCACATTCACCAATTAGATGTTAATAACGCGTTTCTGCATGGTGATCTATAAGAAGATGTGTACATGCTAGTGCACCTTATACTGATGACCCTTCATACAGGAGATTGATAGGTAGATTAATTTACTTAACTAATACTAGGCCAGACATTACCTTTGCCACTCAGCAACTTAGCCAGTTTCCCGCCTCTCCTACTGAGAAACACTTTGTGGCTGCCACGAGAATCTTACGATATTTGAAGAAATGTCCTGGTCAGGGTTTGTTCTTCCCAAGACAATCTTCATTGTTTCTTTCTGGCTTTTCAGATGCTGATTGGGCTGGCTGTTTAAACTCTAGAAGATCAATCTCTAGACAATGCTTCTTCCTTGGCAAGTCCCTCATATCTTGGAGAACTAAGAAACAGTTGACTGTCTCTAGATCTTCATCAGAAGCCGAGTATAGAGCCTTAGGTGCAGCAGCTTGTGAATTGCAATGGTTACTGTATTTACTCAGAGATCTTCACGTCACCACTATCAAGCTTCCAGTTCTCTATTTTGATAACCAGAGTGCCTTATATATTGGAGCTAATCCAATTTGTCAGGAAAGGACTAAGCATCTTGAGATTGACTGTCATTTGGTTAGAGAAAAGCTACAGGCTGGCATCATGAAACTACTTCTAGTATCCTCTAAGGATCAGTTAGCAGATTTCTTCACAAAGCCTCTCCTTCCTCGACAATTCAACACTTTGTTATCCAAGCTGGGAATGCTTAATATTTATCATTCTCCAGCTTATGTGGGACTATTAGAGATAGAAGAGAAATATGTTAAGGAATCCACATCTATACCTAGTTTACTTGAGATACAAGCTAACTAGTTACACTTACTCTAATCTCTCATATTATAGTGTGTAATTAGGTTAATTGTAATATACTAGTTGCCTATAAATACTTGATGTATCGTACATTTCCATCTATGAGAATGAGACTATTATTCATTTCTTACTTTCCATAACAGTTATTACATGACAATCATAGAATTGTGCTCCTTTTTTTGTCAAGTAGTGATATATGGATTTCATAGAAAAAGGAGGGCAAGCCCATAAGAAGTGAGAGTTGGCTTTTCTTAAATGATTTGTTAGTAAAATGAAAAATTAATCAATTATTGGTATTTCAACATACTTATAATTTATTTTTTAAAAAACAAATTTAAGATTTATTTCAACGTACTTAATTTATTTCAACATTATTAATCATTAATTTATTCATTAATGATTACTATTTTTAACTTTTTTTTACCAAATTAATAATATTATTAACTTAAAAATTTATCTTTGTTACAAAAAAATATAATATGTCACCTGCCTTTATCTATCTGTATAAAATGATAAAAATCAAACTAATAGGAGATGGTTCTAGCATTAAGAGTCAATATCCTCAATTTGAATCAAAGTTTGAAAGCTCACTAAAAAATATCTTTATATTTAACGTCCAATAGTGTTTCAAACAGGACCACCTCTTACGGATGAATATATGAAGAAAAAGAAAAAAATAGGAAAAAAAAACCCTTGCAATTTGTTAAATAAAGTTGTCAAATTTACACTAGGACATAATTTTTTCATACGAAATTGTTATTTTCCTTCAAATAAAATGGTACACGAGTAAGTCCACAAGTCCTAACTAATGTCAAAATTGTTAGATCGAATGTTATGAAATTGGCATCTGTCTAATAAAACGTTGCACGAGTACTATATATCTGAATAAGATGCCACATGTTTCATCTTTTCCTTAAGCAAGGTTATTATTTATTCTTCTACTTTTTGATGAAAAAATCGTTTTCTTCTAATGGAAGCACGTTATATATCCGTTAAAGAAGAAAACTCGATTCACATTAACTGGTTTCCATTCATTTGTTGCTTTAGTCAACTTCATGCTAAGGTCATTAGCTGTATTTGTAAATCAAAATATTAGTATACTTTATGGCATCCGATGGATCTGCAAATATTGAAAAATTGAAAATGCTTTCAAACGCGGGCTTTTTATTCGTAAGCAAAAATAGATTAGTGTATAATATATCAATCACATGAGCGCAGCTAAGATTTAATTCCACCACTACAAGATAGTCATCTGGTTTTAAGGAGGAGATTTACATTATTATTAAACTAAATAAATTTAAGCCAAAGACAAAAGTGTGAAAGGTGTAGTTTACTCTAAAAACATAAATTGACCAAAATAAAATATCAAAATAGAATGAGGATGAAACTTGGTCACATGAGCTTTTTCTTGAGTGATCTGATTTGAGTATAAAAAATTGCTTCAATAAGTCAATCCCACATTTTAATAATTGTTTGCTTCTAAGTGACATTTTAAGATTTATTTTGACTGCTAACATCCACGAATTTGTGATGCACTCTATTTGGCCTCGTTGTAAATAGTTCTTTACTAATAATAACCATGGTTAAGTTAGTAAATAACTATTTACAATGAGGCCTAATACACAACAGGTGCAATTTCTAATCTCGACTCAAATCAGTTGCAATTGTTGAGTGGCGGCTCTGGTGCGCGCACTGTGGTGGTGGTGGTGGGTTTGATAGATAGAATAAAACATAAAGATGAGAGGAGAGAGGATCTAGAAACAGAAGAAAAAAAATCAGGTGTTGGTCGTGTATGATAATATCTGATGGAGATGCTGTGGATGAGTGTCATGTCGAGATGAACCAATACATCTCAAGTGTGGAATGCACCTATGATTTTACTAAAAAATAATGCTTACTAAATACTAGTATATTTCAATTAGCAACATATGCTACTCTAACAAAATTAGATTGATTTGAGTTTTTGCTTCTTCTATTAGTACGTATTCTTTAAGGGTCCGTTTGGTTCGAGAATTAGGAGGGGAGGGAAGGGAAGAGATTTTAACGGAGGGGAGGGGAGGAGAAATATTTTAATTAAAAATGTGTTTGGTTCGCGGGGGTTTACCCTTAAACTTAATTAAATAAAAGAAACTACTTGATTTTACAATTTCAGAGACCAACCAATGACAAACACACATCTAAGCTGCTTATTTTATCTCAAACTGGCTCATATATTTTCCACAATAAGATATGAACCGGTGAATTAACATTAAAAAAAAGGATCAACAAGCAATAATAAGTTGAATTAAAATAATAATAAGGTCGTTAACATCAACAAAGTAGTAGTAGAAGTGGTTTTAGATGTAACAAATAAGAGTTATAAATAATATAATAATAAAAGTTGTTACAAAAAAAAAAAACAAATAAGAATAAGATAACCTAATAATAATAAAAGTTGTTTAATATTGAGATTTGAAATTAATTTAAGGATAATTATGGCAATGCAATCAAATTTTAAAAAGATTTGCTCCCCTTCTAAAAATTGAACCAAACACTTCAAATTAAAAATCTTTTATCCCCTTCCCGCCCCTCCAAAACTCTCGAACCAAACAGACCCTAAGTAACATCCTTTATTTCATCAATTTATCACTCATCAAATATTCTAATTACACTAGCTACAACATTTTGTTGAGTAAAAACACATTAAAATTTGTTAGAGTATGTTAGATACAATTTTAAAAATATCTCCTAAAAAATAAAGTGTCATAAATATTTTGATGGCCTTAAGAGTAACAGAAGCAACCACCAGACACCTACTATTGCTAGCCACATGCCCGTGAATTAAAGTTAATACTAGAAGAATCACTATCACCAAAATAAAAGTTGATGGAATCACATGGAGGTGAAGAACAAGGCATGGCTCAGAAACATCTTAAATTGGAAACAAGAAAGTAGAAATATGATAATATTCCAACTATTTATTGATAATAATGGCAATCAGAAGTAAAAGTACCAAAAACTGGTATGGTTCTTCCAACCAAATTTAATGGCAAAAATGTATGCCGCACACATACAGCTGTGAAAATAGAAATTTCAGTAAAAAATAATAATAACCCTATCTCTATGTTCCCCAATAACTCATTAATCAATTATTCAAGCATAGAACTTTGAAATACTTGACTTTTTGTGCTTTGTCCCATACTTGAGAAAACCAACTTTGGACTAGTAATTTGCAGTTACATTTCCTATTCATGTTTCTCTTTAACAACACCAAATTAAGGGTCCCCTACCAAAGTCCTTAACCCTTGCAGCTTTGCGGGGGTTAAAAAGACCTTGTTATTGTTTGGAGTGTGTGTATTATCTTGGGATTCTGAAGTTCCTAACTCTAATAATACGCATGAAATCCTGCTCCAGAATTGACCAATTTTGTTTTTTCCCCCAATGTCTGCCTTGTTATAAGGCTTCTCAATGAGAGAATTTAGGTGAAAAATGAGATATAATAGTAATTTTTTAAATATTTCTAAGTTGAAAATATTCACATATTTCCCTAATTACTACTTTTCGTTGAAGAATATGATCGATCATGTTTAATTTAGCAAAATATCTTGTCCTCCTACCCACATATTTTTATATTGAAGTTCAAACCTAAATCTTTGCTTAAGAAACTTGAGTTCAATTCAACCTAATTTTGATAAATAAAATTTTAAATTATACTATGCAAACTCTAAACATAATATGCTTCAATTGTCCCAATACAACTTAAATTTTATTTTCTTTTATTTTACACAGTAAATACTCATAGTGGCATTTGATATGTTGGGTCGCAGGTTTGAACCCGAGATTCTTTACGACTTATTGTAGGTGAGCTTTGATCTAGGATCTTTGGAAAAAGAAGGAAAAAAATAAACTTAGGCCAATATAAAAACCTAATAATGATTAATATATTTGAAAAGTTAGAGTCGCACGCAACCACCAAGATCAATTTCTGAATCAATTCTTCTATAGTATGCTAACGCCATTAGAAAAGACAAGAAGGAAGGAGCAGTTAAAGATATGACTCATAAACCTACCAGCAAAACCATTAAACAATATAAAGAAACAGACCAATTTTTGCTTCAAGAATAATGAACAATATACATACATGTTCCAAATTCTAATCATAAAACTGCTTAGTAACAACAAAACAGACTGGTTTCTGTTTGTATTTACCACTACCATAAACATGAGGAGGAATCAACTTTACGGTGGTGGCTGCTACTATTGTTTAAAAGCTGTGAAAACCTTCTTCTACGGTAATAAAAACCGCATTTAAACCTTGGAAAAAACACCAACTTTCTTAGTCCACGAGCATACCTTAACTTTAACCATACAACTTTCTTAGCACGAACTAAAGACCCTTTGATTCTTTCTGTCAGACTCTTCTTTCTACAGAACTGGTAGCTTCTTAGGAATAACTGTCTCTTCTCTATCATGGTGTAGTTCTGATCAGGAAAGTTGTAATATCCAAAAGACTCAGTTCTAAATAATGGATTCATAGTCACACTTCCCATGTCTTGGTTTGAACTTTGAAGAACTCTGTTTGGAAGTATAGAACAAAGTATTATATATAATATGATTCGATGAACTTTGTAGTTTTTCAAAGATGGAGACAAATACGTGGTAAGTAAAGAAAAAGAAGAAGAAAAGGGGGTATGAATATGAATATGAAGTATAAGGTGTAAAAGTTCAACGAACCTGATTTGGAATTGCTTTGTTTTCGCTGCGTTATGACCAGGACGCCACCACACAGTGGCTTAAAGTCTTGAAACAAACTCAATATTTTCTTCTTCTTCTTCTCTCTTAAGTATTGGGGCAGTACATTATTTTAAAGTATAGGAGTACTTTATAATAACACGTTGACAACTGGATAAGCTCTTCTTCTTTTAGATGGACGGTCACGTGCTTTTTGTGTTGTCTGTTATACTTTCCATTGCAAAAAAACATCTTAGACTCGTTTTTTTGGTACAAGGAAAAAACATGGTGATAAAAGAATATGTAACTAATTAAGAAGTTAAACGAATTCTCCTAAGCATGCAAATTATCGATGTTTAGTTAAAAAGGAGACTCTGAACTTCGTTAGGAGGAGTCTCAATAAAAAAAAAGTTTAAGGCAACACTAAAATTTGTAATTCAACCGTCCCAAGTATGATTTATCTTAATATTTCAATTAAGGCCGGTAAGCCACTAGTGATTCATAGTCATTCTCCAAATTAAGGTAAGTTATTCCATGCATTCGCGCCAAATTTACGAGTTGAGAAAGTGTGTAGATTTTTTTTTTGTTTTTGGATTTTGGCTGAAGTAATTTGAATTGCCTGGAGGGTGGTTCGAATCAAGGTAATTTGAATCATCTTAACGAGTAATTCAGATTACCTGTTCCTTTTTTCGGATCATGACGTTTGTGGTAGGTGCTATTCGAATCATGTTGAAGCTCACACACAGTGATTCGAATTACACGGATAAATGATTATAAAACATGTTTTTACCTCATTATTCACTTGTACCAAAAAAATAGAATCCTTAGGAAACTTAAAGGTTGAGGGTTTGTGCTTTTTGGGAGAGAGATTATGACTCAAGAACAAGAGGCAAGAATAGAGAACACAAAGAAGATCATGACTCTTGTGTTGAGGTTCTTGAATGAGTGACAAACACCAATAAAGAGGGAAGTCAAAATGGGATCTTGGATTGAGGAATGGTGTTGAGATTGTAGTGTTTAATAACACATCGCAAACACCTTGGGAAACAGAAAAAATCATTGAGTGGGTTGAAAAGGGGGAAAGGAGAAAAATTATGGATTATTCTTGGTGATCATTAAAGTTAAACCCTAGGTCACTTTTGCAACTTCCTTGTTGTTAAGAGAAATGGTAAACATTAGAGTTTCCTCTTGTTAAGCTTTTGAAACTAATTTTTTGTAATTATTTTACATCTCATATACCAAGTAACCCTGTGGAGTGGGCATCTTATGAACACTTTTTAACAGTGAAAAGTCGAGAGTTGGTGTCTCTCTAAAATATCAATTTTTGGTTCATCCTTGTGCGTAGGAGTCATGAGGGCTAACCCATGGTGCACAACGAAGGAAAGATAATCAAAGAAATGAGAGAAACCAACAAAAGTGACATAAAGATTGAAGACGAGGCTGCAATCGATATAAATTTGGACATGGCAATGGTGGACTAAGTTCAAATTTAGCCAGCAGTAGTTATGAGAAGTGGGAAATTTTAACAAAGAAGATTTGAAAGAGGATACTCAAGAAATGAGTATGGTAAATTTCAAATTCAATGCTACAGTGAATAGAAGTTAGGTCACTACACTTCATAATGTAGTTTTTCAAAAATAGAGTAGAAGAGAAGACCAACTATGTGGACGAAAATGATGAAAAGTTTAAATAGTGCTTCTAACGCATGAAAGTGATGATTAAAGCCACACAAATTCATGGTAACTTGGCACTGGTGTAAACAATTGTATATGCTTAAAGGGGGAGCATGTTCGTGGATCTAGACGAATGAGTAAGTAACAATGTCTCATTTGGTTGTAATTTAAATATTTCAATATTGATTTGCCTGAAAGATGGAAAAATAAATCTATTTCAAATGTCTACTACAATTCATATACGAAGAACAACATTTTGAGTATCAGACTACTTTTACAAATAGCCTATGATATTTAGATGAAAGGTTTAAGTCTCATCAATAAGGCCAATGTTAAAAAAATAAGATACTTTTGTTGAGATGATGTTTTAAAATATATCTAAATAGGTCGATTTGGAGTTGGTATGTGTTTCCGTGATAGTTGTCGAAACTGTCCAAGCTTGCTCCACGTAGTTCCCTTTTATCAACCAATCGTCGAGTGTGAGACAACAACCCTCAAGATAGTTGTTTAGTTAGCAATATATAATGGCTACGAGTGTGTCACTTTTGAGAGTGATAACCAAACCGTCGTTAATGTTGTTTGGACTAGTTATTGTATGATAATGAACTATGGACTTTGGTATCTAGATCCAAGACGTTGCTCCAATCTAATACTAGTTATAATCTAACTTTTATATGAAAGCAAGCTAATAGATTCACTCACAATCTTTGCTAGAACGTATGTAGGTCAGTTTAACTCAATCTTTTTCTACTCTCCCCCTCATTGTGTTACCAACATTATCTTTGATGAAATGAGATCAACTATCTTTCTCTAAATAAAAGACTACATCAATTAAATATGTCTATGTTTTTTTGTTTTTTATGAAAATGTGTATGTCCTTTAATTTCAAGAACTAAAGATATAATTTATTTTAGGGGAAAAAAGAATATAGGATATTTATACTTTTTTTGGACAGAATATAAGATATTTTATAGTGACTATAATGCATACACATATTTTAAATAAAAAATATCGGCAGTAATTAAAAGCACAGTAGTTACTAACAGCCACACAAGGTGCACACAGAAACAAGGACGTGGATGTTTAAAAGAACATCATTTGCTTCATTAGAGAGTGTGCGGCCTTATCCTTCCTTGCCGCTCCTTCTCCTCTCACAAACCCAAAATGGCTTCTTCCATCGGAACTTCTTCCATAAACAAAACCCAACTTCTCAATACACCAACTTCATTTTCCTTTTCACTCTACAACACCACTTCCCGTCTCAACACCCTTCTCCGACTCCGTCCTAACCACAAAACCCCTACTGTTTCCTTCGTTATTTCTGCTATTGCCACCCCCAACGCTCCTATCCTCACTCCTCAAGAAGCCTTCAAGGGTTTTGCTTTCGATGACGCTAACGACCAACTTAGTCATGTTCCTGTTGCCGTCAGCACAAACGAACTTGATATTTCCAAGCTTCGTTTTCCTTCTCAGCTTGTTGACTCGCTTCAGAGACGTGGAATTACTAGTCTTTTCCCCATTCAGGTATATCCAACTTCAACTAATTAAACCTTATCTTGTAAAATTTTGTTTCATTAAACTAAACCTTATCTTGTTGATTAGAGAGCTGTGTTGCTGCCTGCATTAGAAGGTAGAGATATCATTGCTCGTGCAAAGACTGGAACTGGGAAGACATTAGCATTTGGAATTCCAATTATCAAGGGTCTCACTGAGAATGAACAAAGCAATATGAGGTAGGTCATATTTTTTTCGTCTATCATAAAGCCTGTTTGTTAATTTAATTATAATGATGCATTTCGATGTTTTTTTTATCTCAGGCGGTCTGGTCGGCTTCCTAAAGTACTGGTCCTTGCACCAACTAGGGAGTTAGCAAAGCAAGTAGAGAAGGAGATAAAAGAATCTGCACCTTATTTAAACACAGTTTGTGTTTATGGTGGTGTTTCTTATGATATTCAGAGGAATGCACTTTCACGCGGTGTTGATGTTGTGGTTGGAACACCTGGGAGACTAATTGACCTCATAAATGGGAGAACTCTTAAACTTAGTGAAATTCAGTATTTGGTACTTGATGAAGCTGATCAAATGCTTGCTGTTGGGTTTGAGGAGAATGTGGAAGAAATTTTAGAAACCATCCCATCTCAGCGCCAGATTATGCTTTTCTCTGCAACCATGCCGGGTTGGGTCAAGAAGTTGTCAAGAAAACATTTGAACAATCCATTGACTATTGATTTGGTAAAATTGTTGTTACTTTTTAACTTCTCTGCCGAATTACATGTCTCATTTATTTGATTTTTACAATTTGATTTCCCAATATGTGTTGATTATAGAGTTAAAGAGGTGTAGCCTACCCCCCAATGATTCGAGTCTTGTTGACGTAAAAAGTCACGTAAATGGCAGGAATTTGCTTAAGATTTTTTGTGTCGAATGCATGTCATACCATAATCTATGGCTTTATGGCTTTTCTATTGACTTATTACTAAGCAATGTTTGTGTGGGTAAAATGCCCAATAATTTTGTGGTCTTTGTGACCCTATTTCATGAATAATCTAGTTTACAGCAGCGGTGCATAATCACATTTTCATCTTTTTGGAAGCATCATGCCATCACATGATATGCATGTATAATCAATTGGAGAGAAATGAAGGGAAAGAATTCATAGATTTGGACTATAACTGAATAGATTTTGCATATTCTTCTAATTATTTATGTCAAACAGCTGGATTTATGCTTATTGATCTTTACGTTATTGTAATTATGGTTTGTTTTAATCGCCACAAAATGGTATTGATGGACTTTCACTTTTCTTTTTAACAAGGTCGGTGACAGAGAAGAAAAGCTTGCTGAAGGGATCAAACTTTATGCTGTATCAGCCACTGCATCATCAAAGCGGAGAATTCTTTATGGTCTTATAAGTGTAAGTTTGTTGTTATTTTCAGTCTTAGCTTGTTGTTTGGTAACATCTACAGTTTGCTTCTCTGAGGTTTTGTTAAGTAGTTATGGTGAGTAAAGCCTGCTCACTGTTTAAAATGATAATACAATAAAATCGTCTTGTTCAGAAGCAGGTTACCAACTGTTTAAACGAACTCCATGGTTTGGCATTCATGCATATTGATCAAGTTTGTATAATCATTCTGATGTAAAGATGTAGTTCATGTTGAATACCCCGACACAAACTTATGGCTGTCTATTCTCTAAGACTTATTTTCTGTTGCAAGTTTCATATCTATTAGTTGCATGTTTCCAAATGCCTTAAAGTTACCCCTGAATACAAGAAAGGCAGTTCAATAATTTTGCGGTATGTTATCATGTTTTTTAGGCCTACGCAAACGGTGGGAAGACCATTGTTTTCACACGGACAAAAAGGGATGCGGATGAAATATCATTGTCACTAACAGATAGCATAGCTTCTAAACCACTACACGGTGATATCTCTCAGTATCAGAGAGAGAAAACATTGAATGGTTTTCGGCAAGGAAGATTCACAGTGCTTGTTGCTACCGACGTTGCTTCTCGTGGACTAGATATTCCCAATGTTGATTTGGTAAGTTCAAAGTGACGTTTTTTGGTCCATGTCCAAACATCTTATCTTCAGTCTCGGTTCTATAAAAATCATCTCAAATTCTATCAGCTTTTAAATTTTTATCATGCATTTTAATATATATAATGCCAACTAAGGCTTTGATAAAACCTTTCATGTTGATTACTGTTATTTGGTATTTAGGCTTTTAAGTTTAAGATTTTGGTTTTAAAATTTGGTGTCTACAAATTTGGGTCGTGAGATATTACTATCTATAGGTTAGATTAACAAAGCATGTTTATTTTGGGTAAGGATTTCTCAATTTTTAATTTGGTTTGCCTGTTGTATGTAAATTTTGGATTGTCTGTTTGATATAAGGATATTCAATGTTTCTACTACATCTGACCTTATTACTCAATCTCTGTCACTGTATGTTATTTAATCTGATTTGGCAATTATAATTTTATGCTATAAAATGTGTTTGTTTAAACAATGCATTGGTTAATTCTTTTATAGCAATTTCAATTTTGTTTACCATCAGATGAGTTTAAGGTTTCTATTTATTTTTTATTTTTTTAAAAAGATGTTTTTATGCTTTGGTATAATAGTTAATTGCTTTCTCTTCTCAATATATTGAAAACCTTGTTGCCATTCCAATGTTTTTTATTTTTTTTTTATTTCAGATTATACATTATGAACTTCCCGATGGTCCCGAGACTTTTGTTCATCGCTCTGGTCGTACTGGACGTGCAGGAAAAGAGGGTACAGCTGTTGTAATGTACACCACTTCCCAGAAAAGAACTATTATATCCTTTGAGCGCGAAGTAGGCTGCACGTTTGAATTTATTAGTCCACCACCTATGCAAGATTTACCCGAATCATCTACCAGGCAAGTTGTTCCTACACTTGATAGAGATAGAAGTAATTATAGAGGATCTAGGGATCAAAGTGGTTTTAGAACCGGTGGGGATGAATGGCGAACTGGAGGTGGACGATCAAGTGGGTATTCGTCATCAAACAGATCTCCGTCTTCAGGTTCTAGGGATCAGAGAGGTTTTAAAACCGGTGGGGATGACTGGCTAACTGGAGGTGGACGATCAAGTGGGTATTCGTCATCAAACAGATCTTCATCGTCATCAGGTTCTAGGGAGAGAGGTTTTCAAACCGGTGGTGATGACTGGTTAATTGGAGGTAGACGATCAAGCGGGTATTCATCATCAAACAGATCTTCATCACCAAACAGGAGGTAACAGGACATAAGCTATGTTTTACTCTTGTTTGATAATTTCTTTTAAGATTCGTTTGCTTTATAGGTGTACGTATAACTCATGGCATCTGAATGTGCATTGCAGAGGTAGTTATGGAGGGAGCTGTTTTAGTTGTGGACAACCAGGGCATCGGGCGTCAGATTGTCCCAATTAACGGGACTTCTCTTAGTTGGAACACATTCAATTTTGGCGTCACCTTGTTCAAGAATTCAGCTACATCCAGTGATGGCCTAAGTGGTTCAAGAAATTGAAAGGTGCTTCCCAAAAGAACTACAAATTAAAGCTACTTTACAACATCCTTCTTATTTAGTAATCTCCATAGAGGTTCCCGCATTTGATATCAGACTTTTTTCTTTCTGTTTCCGTGATGTAAAATTGATTTAGTGTTTGTGTTGGGGCAATGATATTCAGCAAGAGAATGTTAATTGTATACTGCTGATTTGCCTGCTCAGCCGTCTTTCAGAAAAAGACAGGAATAACTTTTGTAGAAAGAATATGTTTCCAATCACTCCATAGAAATATTAGCTATCATATAAGTATGTCCTGTATAATTTTCTTTCAAACAAGCTTGCCCGTAGTACGAAAATGATCTCTAAGTTGTGGTTTTTGGTCGTTGTAATACCTGCTCACTATGCACATGAACCATGTGTTTGTTTCAAAGTATGCAAATATATTTATGAAAGTGAGTTTGTGAATGTAACACTCTTATATTTAAGATCAGCATAATAGATTCTTCTGTTTTTTTTTTCCTTCGTGCTGCTGTGAATTCCCGAAAGAATGAAAGCCTTTATAAATCTAACAAATTATACATCTCTCTATTACCTTATTTTCACGGCACTTATTCGTATTAAGACTAAATTAATTTAAAAGTATACTTGAAACTATCATGTATTTATTTATTCAACATAGTTGTAGGTATCACAGTGAGGCCCTTCCTAATTCCTATTGTGTATTTGAACCAAAGCTACAAATTGCAGTTTCTCACACACATTTCAAAAGCTAAAGCAAAAAAAAAAAATGCAAGATACGCATATAACTTTTCATGAAACTAAGAACATAAACAAGATACGCATATTTCATGAAACCAGTCACACTACAGAGAATCACTTGGTATTATTTGCTAAAGAGAATGTTTATGACAGTTCTAAAAACAGGGCCTCTTTTGTTGCTAAGAACCTCCTTAACAGCCTTCTCATCAGGGACAAACCCCTTACCCTTCATTTCCTCGAGCAGCTTCTCCGCCTCATCGATCTTCTCCTCCCTAACCAATCCCTCAAACACTGAAGCATAAGTCTCAGCATTAGGCCCCATCCCTTTCTCCATCATCTCCAACAAATACTTCTTCGCATCCTTCAAAAACTTAGCATCAATAGCAAGTCCCTTAATAAGAACAGTGTAGGTATAAGCATTCGGCCAAACCCCAGAAGCAAGCATACGCATGTAAGCTTTATGAGCTTCCTTTGGTTGACCAGCATTTGCATAAGCTTCGATGATAGCGGTGTTGGCCACCACGTCGGGCATTTGGTTTTTGTCTTTGATTTGACTGAAAAGTTCCAGTGCTTCATGGGTTAAACCTTGTTGAGACAAAGCGTCGAACATCTTGACTGCGTGGTTGAATAGCCCGTCACCAATTCGCATTTTGTGGAAGATTTGTTGCAAGTTTTTTGGGTCTTTTGGTTCTTCTATTGCTGGTTTTTTGCTGAATGGGTCGTAAGGGGGTGGTAGGTTCTTGTTGGTTTCAGTGGGTTTTGTTGTTGTGAGGGTGTTTTCGTCGTCAGAATCGGAGTCAGAGAGAGAGAAGTTGATTTTGGTGTCGATGGTTTTGTTGGTGGATGTGAAATGGCGTGGAATGGGTGAAGTGAAAGTGTTGGATTTGAAGGTGGAAAATAAAGCGCGAGATATTGGTGATGTAACTGTGCGTCTTGCTGCATACAAAGCCATTGATACTATTCTCTATGTCAAGCAACGCAGTGCAGTAGCAAGAAGGGGAAAGCGTGCTTTCTTTCTTTCTCCGTTACAAATCCTTCTGGAAAATTCCAAGGGTGGCGTCTGGTTAGCTTACATTCACCCGAGCCTAGGCGTAAACATTTAGAACCAAGATATCCAAGTCATATATTATATTGTAATTGTAGTGTTGAAATTGACTGCGGTTAAATTTGAGTAATAACCATTAAATGAGACGATACAAGTCTCTTCTAGCTTAACAACGTTAAAATTTTTAGAGAGAGTTAACCGTTCATTTTGGTCTCATAAAACTCAGAAGATTGATCTCCGCAGTTACACATTTGATATACATTAAAAAAAAAAAAACAAGAGTCTCTACTACAAAGAGGAATACCCCATGTAGAAAGACGACGAAAACCACCAAAAATGAAAATCAAAAGAAAAATTCGATTCATTCGCTGTCAACCAACATCATGAATGAAGCTTAATAATATCAAGAAGTTGCTTATGAGTCGACATTGTGTTGTTAAATTCTCGAGCTATGTTCTTTTCAAATTGCCCAAAGACATGCCAACCAAACAACTTAAAAGCATGCATGAATGTTCTTTTTTGAAAGCATGTTTTTTTGTGTGAGTTGAATATCATCTTGACACAATTGAAAAGACTAATCACTCGAATTAGATAAGACCACAATATTGACCCGAGACCTATGAGTGTGCTTATTATCAATGTCTCATGTTCGATTTTCCCCAATGTTAATTTAAGTGGACTAATTTAATTTCTTAAAAAAAGAAGAAGATAAGACCGCAATAAAAGACAAAACTCCTTTATTATTTGTTATTTTTTATCAGTACTTTCATCTTAAATGTGTTTTGTTTGGTTCATGTAGCTATCCTAATGGATATTACATATCTTTAAATATGAAGCTGGATAATAATTTGTCAATCGCAATCAACGTTAATACTTTTTTTTGAAAAAAAAAATCAGCGGTGTTATAGATACTAATATTTAACATTGGAGTTTAACAATATGGAAAAAAGTAGGAAGTAAACTGTAAAAATCTAAACATTCATTATCCATTCGACTCAAAAAAATTCATTATCCAAAGCGCATTTAAAATTGGCTTTTATTACTGAAAAAAAAAGAAGAAAAGGGTATTCAAATTTGGCATTGTGCTCTGGATCAGAAATGGAATAATAGAAGGAATAAAGAATTATGCGGAGTATATTATCGTAATTTCGCTTTGTGTTTGAAGGGTCCAATAGTAGAATTAATAATAAGAAAAGAATTCAAAAAATAATGTGAATTATAGTATTCCAAAGGGTCCAATAAGAATGGAAATTTTCGACAACGAATAGAATGAATAAAAAATAAAAATAAAAATAAAAATAAAAATCACATTTCAAAAGAGGACAAAAAAATTGGAAGGTAATCTGAACAGAATCGTTCGAAGAAGTGTAAAAGAAGAAGAACAAATAAGCAAACTTGTAAGAAGATAACAGAGCTGAACAACAATAACAATAACAAACTATTTCGAGTTCTTTAACCGTGAAACTCATCGGAATCATAATCGGAATCGGAAACGGAATCGAAGATGTCGATTCCGAAAGAACCAGAAGAAGTAATGAAGCTACGAGGAGGATCCGTTCTCGGAAAGAAAACAATTCTTAAGAGCGACCATTTCCCTGGTTGCCAGAACAAACGATTGCGTCCGAATATTGAAGGAGCTCCCAATTATCGTCAGGTTCATCTTCATCACACAGATTTTATCACTTTTTTTTTTTTGTTAATTGCTTTCGTTTTGGTGATTTTCGCGTTTGTTGATTATTAGGCTGAGAAGTTGCATGTTCACGGTGTTGCGATTCCTACAATTGATGGAATCAGAAATGTTCTTAAGCACATTGGTGCTGAAATTGAAGGCGAGAAGAGAGCTCATGTTCTTTGGATTAGTCTTCGTGAAGAACCGGTATATTAATTCAATTTGAATTTGAAATTCTCTTATGCATTATGTGCTTAATGTTTTGATAACATATTCATTTCCATGTAATTTTGTGGTTTTCAGCTTTAATTCTTAGGTTTTAAATACTATATGTTATGTAAATGACTTGAAATTGAAATTGTTACTCTAATTAGCATATAAATATATAACGCTATGTAAATGAATTGAAATTCTCTCTGTAATTAGCAATTAAATATGTGTGCTATGTAAATGAATTGAAATTTTCTGTGTAATTAGTAATGTATTTGTAGCCAAGTGTCTTATTGAAATTATGTCGTTGGATTTGCCACAGAGAGAATATCAAAATTGATTTTAACTCCTGTTAAATGCGGAATTTGTCGTATTGACATACTCTGTTGCTTGCGAATATAAATTGACTTTGACTCCGAACTTTGGTTTGATTTGAAGTGATAACATGCTATTGCATTAGGTTGAAAAACTTGTTATAACTTTTGTATTAATTTTTTAACTGCAAACTTAATTTTCAAACTAAAATAATTGAATGCAAACTTAATTTCAACCAAATCAATTCTATAAAATCGAGCTCATTCAAAATCACTTTGGTCAAACTCTCTTCCAAAAATGCATGTGTTTTTATTCTAGCTCTGAATATGATGATTGATGCTCCAGTAAAATTCCTCACTGCATCTCTTCTAAATTTTCACTCTCTTGAAATCAGGTTGTGTACATTAATGGGCGCCCCTTTGTTTTGCGTGATGTGGAGAGACCATTCTCTAACCTTGAGTATACGGTATGTTATTGTTGAATTCTTGTCGCTTTAATTTGGTACATTCTTTCCTGTTTAAGCCCTGAGATTTTGAGGAGATAAGTTTTGGTTCCAGGGTGGCTGTCAACAGTCAACCTAATATGACCTTTGAATCCTTGATACTGTTGGATTAATGCATTTAGGTTGAACTGAGCTTGTTAATATTTCAACTGAAATTTGTTTGAGTTTTAATTATTTTGCATTTTGTACATAATAATCAGGGAATTAATAGGGAAAGAGTTGAACAAATGGAAGCTCGTTTGAAAGAAGATATTCTGAATGAAGCTGCAAGGTATATTCGTGGTTCCCTTCAGTATTTATCCCTAACCTATATTGCATGAAAAAAATCTTATTTTCAAAATGGCATGGCAGATATGGAAATAAGATTCTTGTGACTGATGAGCTGCCAGACGGTCAGATGGTGGACCAATGGGAATCAGTGTCATGTAATTCTGTGAAGACACCACTAGAGGTATGGGTGAAACTTGTCTGTAGTGGGTGTGTAAGGCTATTCAGCCAGTTTTCTGAACAAAATGCAGCAAAGTTGTTTTCTTGGCTGTAGGTGTACCAGGAATTGCAAGTGGAAGGATATCTTGTTGATTATGAACGTGTTCCAGTAACCGATGAAAAATCCCCCAAGGAACAGGATTTTGATATTTTGGTAAGTTGTTAGTTTTAAATATTACTTTGATTAAAAGCTTCTGAATGAGATATCTTTGCTAGATAAACATGCTTGATCCTGATTTCATTCTATTTGTTATTCTTTACCATTTTTAGTGTTACTATCTTAATTAATATTCTCTGGATTCTATCAAGTGGTCAAGTGATTCATTATGCCAGTGTCACTCTTTATTTTCTTGTCAGTGATCTTCTGATGAATATTGCATAAATATTAGAATGTATTTTAGATTTTATTTGGTACATCACAGCAGTTATCATTCATAGAAAATTCATTAAGTTTCCTGAAACTATTGACTTTACATCTTAGATACCCTTCATGTTCATTTTAGGTTCATAAAATTTCACAAGCTGATGTAAATACAGAGATAATTTTTAATTGTCAAATGGGGCGTGGACGAACTACAACCGGAATGGTCATTGCGACTTTGATTTATCTGAATCGAATTGGAGCTTCTGGTGCGTATTTAATTTGAATTTTTTCTATATAGACTTCCTTTACTCCATTTGTTCATTTTATATTATACATGTCATTGTTCGTTCTTCAGCATTTGATGTTAAGTTTATCAGTCCCTCTTTAATGATTCAAAAAATCAAAATAATTAAGATGCACTTTACTACACCAATGCGATAGATATGACCTAGCATTCCAGTATTTGGTAAAAATAAATGTCAATAGCTTTTTCAGTTTGTGTAGGCAGTGTAGCAATTTTAATTTTATTTGTGAAGGAGACATTAGCCAGTTCGTCTGTCCTCTATGTATATGGTATGTCTACCTGGGTTGTGATTTTATTAGTCTTTTAGTAGAAAGGTCAGCTGATTATTTCTCTAGCTTCTTTTAGAAATGTACATATATGGAAATACAGCCTTTTAGGTCTTCTCTAAAGGGTGTAATTCTTTTTCATATTACCTCTAGGTTACAGGGTCCGTGTCTAGCAAATGAACAAGTCTAACATATAACCAGAGAGCACTTACCTATTATGAAAGTGAGAAAAAACCCAACACACCCATTGGAATAATAAGTTAGGACTATTTGTTTACCCGTGCGTACACAATAAGTTCCAAAAAAGTGGGATTACTAGGGTATTTACTGAATTACCACTGTTTAATTAGTATGATCCTTGAGCTTATGCTGATGATACTGAACTTTTTTAATAATTTCAATATATTTATTTACTCCATCATTCAGTTTAGACTATAGGGTTACCAGTTCAATATATTTTCTCTGTTGTCCTTCGACATGGGTTTGGTCTTTGTCACCCCATGTTTCAATATATGTTTTTTTTCCTTCAATGTATTGCTGACTTAGTGATTTGTAAAAAAAAAAAAAATAGGGATTCCAAGAAGCAACTCAGTTGGTACAGTTTCTCAATGTCTGACTAATGTCCCAGACCATATGCCTAACTCTGAGGAGGCAATTCGAAGGGGAGAATATACAGTCATAAGAAGCTTGATTCGTGTGTTAGAGGTATTAATATAAACTTTGATATTTCTTTTAGATGGTACAAAATATGTTTTATTTGTCCTAATCAGTTCACTTTTTTCCAGGGTGGTGTTGACGGGAAAAGACAAGTTGACAAAGTCATAGACAAGTGTGCATCAATGCAGGTATCTGTTTCAATCCCTTCAAGGAAGCACTTTTAAAGAGGGACAGCTTCGGTACCCTGAGTGAGGATTAGCCTCACACCTTAAGGGTGTTGGGATACCTCGCAAGAACAAAAAAAGAAGAAAGAAAACTCCTTGGTTGTTTAGACTTCCTTTTAGATGTTGCAAATTTCTTTTCATTGTATGTGGAAGTTTGATTTTTATATACTAACTGAAGATGCACCATTTAATCCTTGTTTGTTTTTGTTCCAGAACTTACGTGAAGCAATTGCCACTTATCGTAATAGTATTCTGCGGCAACCAGATGAGATGAAAAGGGAGGCATCACTTTCTTTTTTTGTGGAGTACTTGGAGAGATACTACTTTTTGATATGTTTTACTGTATACATACATTCAGAAATGGCTGCACTCCAAGCTAGGTCTGCTGCTAGTCATACTAGTTTTGCTGACTGGATGAGAGCTAGGCCAGAGCTCTACAGCATTATTCGCAGGTTGCTTCTTTTTTCCCTCCCAATAATTGGAGTACAGTCTACTTTTTTTTTCTTTTTTTCTTTTTGAAATTATTATTTTTTTAATAAAAATTTCCTTTCATTAGGCCTGTGGATCTTATCTATTGGGCCAAACTGACGATGACTAGTGAATAGTTTCCTGCGATGTAACCTAGCATTAAAAAGGTGAAACTGCATTAATGTAACTGACGTTGCCTCTACTTTGAGGCATGATGTTTTGTTCAGTAGGAGGTCACAGTTTTCCTCGTACTTTCCTATCGCCAGTGTTATTAAAGAAATCCTTGATGTCAATATTTCTTAGGCTCAAATGTTTTATTAATCAACTGAGTAATACCATTAAGGATTATGTTTGTGCTAGTGTGGTTCTCAGACCACCATTAACTTGTGTGTGAAGATATGTTGATTCATGATGATGTGTGGTGTTTGGTGAGTTGAAAAGCTTATTGACTTGGCTCAAAGTTACCTTTTAAGGATTCCAATGCTAAGTTGGCTCCAAAGAAGGCCTCGGGATAGAAATTTTATAGGAAATATTGCACCAGGAGTTCTCTAACTTAATTTATCATATCAGAGTAGTCTTTTATCTTCTTTTTTCTCGTGTCAAGTTAGTCATTTTTCGTGTCAAGTTAGTCTTTTATATTTAAAAATGTCAACAACGCTGGATAAAATCTCATTTTTCATCAATGTCTGTTATCAAAAGTCTTACTTGACCATTCAAAAAAGTAAATTACATCCTCAATCCATCTAAATTACTTCGAATTCAAAATAACAGTTACATTCCCTAATCCGTCAAATTAACATTTTTTATTTCTTTCAGTTTTGGATCTAAGATAGTGGTCTTCTCGTTGTTAACTCGTGTCTAATATTGATGTTTAGTGATGAAACATTCTTTGTTGTAGATCATAAATGGTCAGGTACGCAAATCTATAACAGAAGTAGATGAAAATGATGGTCACTCTAACAGTGTAAACATTTTTAAGCTTAAGAACAAACTTGACACGAAAAAGATAAAGGACTACGTTGACGCACACTGTTATGATAAAGAACTTCATACAATTTTGTCAATTTTTATAAATTGGGACTTTATGCTATGCTTCTATTACATTTTTTTGATCAAGAAAAAGCTGGGCTACTTTTTGCTGTTCACATTGTGGCTTGATATCAATTATCTGGAAAGAG
>Ga0228711_1002136_pt1 | contig 30036 bp, 20 predicted proteins | sample MedpolnodulmetaG_2_FD_177996 | JGI IMG/M metagenome (GOLD analysis project Ga0228711, IMG submission 177996) | Root nodule microbial communities from Medicago polymorpha collected in Santa Monica, California, United States - brown nodules | ecosystem: Host-associated > Plants > Roots > Nodule... | reverse complement strand
TTAGTTTATGATTTTATGTTGAAAAACAATTATGTTGATTTTAATTACTATTATGAACCACGTTGAGGCCTTAGTGTCAAACTTTGATGGAACAATTGTTGAATAAATATTGTTATATTTTTCCGCTACGATTTCAGTGAATATTGTTGACAGGATTGATTTAAATAAATAGAAATTTTCCTATTTATTACTTGAATGAATAGAAGCATAATACTCCGTTTTATGATGTTACTCTGATTTATCTCTTAAATTGCGGTTTTTGGGAAACGGGGTGTTACATCAGGCACCTGCATATCTGCAACACTTTCATCTTGCTCTGGAGTTTCATTTCCAGGCTCTTTGTCATCAAATTTAACATGCATTGATTCTTCTACACAAAGTGTTTCTGAATTATACACTATGTATGCCTTTGACCTTTCAGAGTAACCTAAAAAGATTCCTCTTTGGGCTTTGGCATCAAATTTCTTTAGCTAGAGCTTGTTATTTAGAATGTAACAGGTACATCCAAATTGATGAAAGTAAGGGATATTAGGTCTTCTTCCCATGAAGAGTTCATATGTTGTTTTCTCCAAGATAGGTCTGATATAGATTCTATTTTGGACATAACATGTTGTATTTACTGCTTCTGCCCAGAAATGTTTAGCCAAATTATTTTCATGAATCATGGTTCTTGCCGATTCTTGTAAAGTTCTATTCTTTCTCTCTACAACCACATTTTACTGTGGAGTTCTAGGAGAAGAGAAATCATGAATAATTCCATGTTTTTCACAAAAAGCTTCAAATGGCTCATTTTCAAATTCTCCACCATGATCACTTCTTACTTTTAAAATCTTCATTTCTTTTTCATACTGTATTTGAGTGCAGAAGTTACTGAATACATCATAAGCACTATCCTTACTTCTTAGGAATTTTACCCAAGTCCATCTGCTGTAATCATCAACAATGACTAATCCATATTTACTTCCATATAAGGATGCAGTGTTAACTGGTCCAAATAAATCAATATGAAGTAAGTCTAAAGGTTTGAGGTTGAGACAATGTCTTTTGTTTTAAAAGATGATTTTACAATCTTTCCTTTTTGGCAGGCACCACAAAGTGCATCTGAATGATAGTCAATGTTAGGTAAGCCTTTGACAAGTTGTAACTTACTAAGCTTAGAGATTAATCTCTAGTTAGCATGTCCCAACCTTCTGTGCCATACCCATTTCTTATCATTCACTAATAGAAGACAAATCACCTTCTGATCATCCAGTTCAGAAAAGTTAATTTTATAGACATTTTCTATCCTCTTTCCTTTGAATACAATGGAGTTGTCATCCTTGTTTATTACTGTGCAGTTGGTCTTACCAAACATCACATCATAACCATTGTCACAAAACTGACTAATACTTAATAGGTTATGTTCAAGACCATCTACCAACCACACATTATTAATAGAGATAGAGGAGTTACTAATAGTTCCTATACCAATGATCTTGCCAGATTGGTTGCTTCCAAACTTCACATTTCCTCCTTTCATTGTGAGGGTGAGGAACATAGACTTCTCTCCTGTCATGTCTTAAGCAACCGCTGTCTAGGTACCATGTTTTTTGCTTTTCCTTTGCTCTTAGCAATATCTGCAGTATTGACAATTTCATATTTAGGTACCCATAGTTTTATGGGTCCTTTGAGGTAAGTACCAGAAGTTTTACTCTTCACTTCTTGTACCTTGTGTTGTAAGTTTGATTGCTTCTGATTAACCAATACATTAGGTTTAACACCTTTTGGTTTTAGTTCCCAGGAAGCAACAACTGTTTTGTTCTTCTGAAACTTAGACTTTAAGATACCAGACTCTAGTTTCATCAGACTCTGAGAAACAAGTTCTGATCTCTTAAGAATCTTGATTTTTAAAGTTTTAGAATCAGAGTTTATCATTTCCATACACTTAAAGTTCTTTGGCTTTGAAGTAATCTTAGCCTTAGAGCAGGAAGTTTCAGGTTCTGACTGAACCACAGTTTCAAACTTAGCACCTTCAGGTACAAAGAAGGTTTTCAACCCTTCCTTGATGCATTCACAACATGCTTTGAGACTGATTTCATTAGGTTTTCCTTCTGAAAATCCAATCCCTTTACCATTATTTCTGTAAATGCTATATAAATCATAGAAGCCACTTTGCTTCTGTCAATACCAGATATAATGAAGTCTTCAAGAGCAATTTCATGTTTACTTTAAGATTTCCCATTACACTTTTCTTGTAGCTTCTAACAAAGAAACTTGAGCTTCTCTTCATAAGTTTTACCAATGAATTCAAACCCTCTAAGTCCTTCTTCAGAAGCTTTTAGATCCAATAGAGTTGATTCTTGTTGTTTCATTAAATCAACATATTTTTCTTTTAAATCTTTCAACTCATTGGTTCTAAGTTCACAATGTGTAACGAGCTCTTTAAGAGACTCAACAAGTTCTTCTCTAGGAATTTTAGAGTATACCTCATTTTCATCTTCTGAGTCTGAGTCAGGTTCAGCTTCTGATGTCAGTGTAGCTACTAACCCCACAGCTACATTTGCTTCATCTCCAGCTTCTTCCTTTTCAGACCCAGATTCACTGTCTAAATCTTCCCAGGTTTCCATTAAACTCCTCTTAATCTACTTCCTGAATTTTCTTGAGTTGAAACTTGATTTCTTTGACTTGTCCTTTGATTTTTCCTTCTAAAGATCAAGGCAATCAGCAATGAAATGTCCAGGCTTCTGACAGTTGAAGCATCCCTTCTAATCTTCTTTCTTGAAGCTTTTGTAGCCACCTCTCTTGCTTAGAAACTTCTTGTTCTTCTTTGCCAGATACTCAAGCTTGTTGGAAAGCATAGCCCATCTTCTCAACATCAGCAGGATCTCCATCAGATTCTCCATCAGGTGATTCTTCTTCAGATTCACTAACTTTGAGAGATTTTGATGACTTCCCTTTAGATGGTAGAGCAATAGATTTAACCTTCTTAGTAGGTTCATGCTCATTTAGACCTATCTCATGGACTTTGAGAGAGCTGACAAGATCTTCAACACTTAGAGTGTTTAAATCATTAGCTTCTTCAATAACAGTAACTTTAGGTCTCCATCTTGCAGGTAAGCTTCTCAGTATCTTGCTCACATGAACAAAAGCTACATAGCTTTTCTTCAGTATTTGAAGTCCAGAAACTAGAGTCTGAAATCTTGAGTACATTTGCTCAATACTTTCATTTTGAACAACTCATACTGATGAACAAGCATAAGAGCTTTTGCTTCTCTGACTTTCTTACTACCTTCATAGTTTGCACAGAGAGAAGCAAACATTGCCTTTGCAGTAGATTTGTCACTCATCTTCATGTATTCTGCTTTAGGTATAGTAGTGATAAGTGATCCTCTGATCTTGTGATGTTTCTTGTAAAGTTTCTTCTATTCAGGAGTGTGTTTCTTTCTATCAATAGCAGCTCCTTCTTCATCAAGGACTAAGTCACTAACACCATCTGCTATAATGTCCCATAGTTCTTCATCTAAACTCATGACATAACTGTAGAAGTTGGTTTTCCACCAAGAAAATTCTTCAGGATCTCCATTAAACTTTGGAACTTTACCAGACCCAATTTTCTTGTCACCATAATCATATGGTACAACATTGTTGTTTCTACTAGTAGAGGTGTCTTCACCAGACATGTTTTTCTCAGATCTTTTTATGTTACACTGTTAAGTGTTAAGACAACAGACCAAGGCTCTGAATACCAATTAAAGGTGAGAAAAACACAAGAAGGGGGGGTTGAATTGTGTTTTCTTTTTCTTTGTTTTCTCCTACTGAATTCACTGATTAGAAGCAGATAGAACTCAGTTTCTGATGTGATATTCAAAATCTAAATGCAGCGGATAAAAATGGAGAGAGAGAGAGAGAGAGAGAGAGAGAAGAAAGACACAAAGCAATTATACAGGTTCCTTCCACAAACCGGAAGTAGTCTTGTCCCCTCTGCACTTCCAAGGAGAGTTAACTAAAATGTAATATCTGATTACAACTGCTCACTGCTAAAACTACCAAGAGACTTCAAATTACTCAAGCACAACTGCAAGAGATTTCCTATGCTCAAGAACACAATCAAGAAACTTCTTATGCTCAAGCACAACTGCAAGAGACTTCTATTCAAACAGAATTAAAAGGAAATTTGTTTGAGGTTAAACACTTGAGGAACAAAGTTGCAGGCACAAGTCCATTCCAAGTCTGGGGGAACAAAGTTGCAGGCACAGCTGTTGTTCTTGTACTAGCAGACACAAAAATAGAGTAGTGGAGATAGTGGTTGTACACCCCGTACAAATGTCCTTTTTCAACGCTCTCAACTGAATAAGCATCCAATGCCTTCAAATCCATTTGAAATAACCGTTGTTTTATTCTCCCAATCTTCTGCAATGATAGGCGTGATTCAATCATCATTTGAACAACATTTGAAGTTCTTCAGTCTTCCAGCTTCTGGTGATCTTCTGAACCTCTGATGGTGTCAGCTTCTGGTGAACTACTTCTAAAGAGGTGCTTCTGATGACGTCAGCTTCTTCAGAACCGCTTGTCTTCAGAACCTCTTTCTTCAAATGCTTCAAGCTTCCTTCTTGTTGATTCCATTGCTCTCATTTGTTCTATCAGAACCTATGCTTCAAAGAGACACTAAATTTTTGTCTATGGTCCTATATACTTGAACAAATATTAGCATATCCAATTAACACTTTTAATACCTTGTTATCATCAAAACTCAAAGGGTAATGTTAAACATATTTTGTTCCAACAGAACACATTTTGTTCCAACACGGTCCCCCCTCTCCTTTTGGTTTTAATATGTATTTATGGGGTTTGCTTCTTTGGCAAGTCTCCTTTATCTTAAATAAAAAAAAGCTTTCCTTAACAAAAACATTATAATGATTTCATTCAAAAATAAATAAGACCAAACTTTGAAAATTAATTTGTTAAACCACTTAATCAAAATAAAATAAGTAGGATACATAACTCTGAGATAAGTTACTCCAGATAATAATAAATTATAAACAATAAATTTCACTAATTCATTATTCATGAGTCAAATATTTGTTTCCAATAAAAAACACGAGGCAAATATTTTTCACTAATAAATATTAAAAGGCACGGGACACATTTATCTTTGATAGATAAAAAACACAGGACACATACTTATAACTTGTTTTTTGACAAAACTTATTGCTGATAAAGACATATAAGCTTTTTTTTTTTGACAAAACTTATAGCTGATAAATACATATAACAAGAGACAAATATTAGAAGCTGATACATAAAAAACATGGGAAAAATATTTTTCAATGATATATACAAATATATATATTTATTACTGAATATTAAAAAGCTGAAAAATATTGTTATTAATACAGAAAAAGAAAAACAAGAGATCAAAATAAAAATAACAAAACACAAATATTCTTTACCATTACTTTTAACAAAATACAAAGACAAATATTTATCATTGATAAATATTAAAAAAAAACATAACAAATATTTGTCTCTTATACATAAAAAAAAGCATGAGATATATATTTTCAATAAATAAATAAAAAGTCACATGTGTAATATTCACCCCCTAATACACAATAAATTGTGGAACAAATATCTATCACTAGAAAAAAGAGTTATTTTTCATTGAAACATAAAAACACGGGATAAATATTTGACAGTGATAAATAATAAAAAATATGGCACAAATATTAATCCCTGAATTAACTTTCAGAAGAAAAAAAAAATCACTGAATGATAAAAAAAAACACAGGGAAATCAATGATAAATGTTACTTTTTTTCAAAACCAAAGTAATGCAAGATTCATTATCCAAATTCATTTAAATAAAATGAAATACAAAGAAAGAAAAGGGAAAATAGTTCAACACCTTTTCAACAAGAATTAAATCTAAATTTAGACAAGTCTAACTTATTTCTTACTATGTATTCTAGGTTAAAATTATCAGGAAGAAAAGGAAACCAAACAAAAGGAGAAAATGCTTTCCTAACAAAAAAATGCTAAGACAATGTTAGAACCTATCTCTATAAATTAATTGATAAAAATATTAAGAAAACACTCGACAAATATTAAAAAAACATAAAAAGTATTTGTAACTGATACATAAAAAAATACAGGACAAATCTTTATCAAAATAAATTATGAGGTTTTATCACTAATCATAATATGAAAAAATAAGACAAATATTTGTCATTAATAAACACATAACATATATTTGTCATTATAAATATAAACAAATAGGACAAATATTTATCATTGATACATAAAAAAGTTGGGCCAAATATTTGTCACTAATAAAAAAAACACTATTAAAATATTATTCATTGATAAATAAAAAAATATGGGAGTAATATTTGCCATTGGTACATCTAGAAAAAAGAAACAAACAAGGAACATGTATTTGTGATTGATACATAAAAAAAAGGCAAATATTTTTTGCGACAAATATAAAAAATAATGGAAATATATTTATCGTTAAAGATTTGTCATTGCGACATAATTAGAAAACACAGACAAAATTAAAAAAAAACATAAATGATTTTCTATAAATAAAAGAAAAAATACATTGCACGAGTTAACGCACTAGTTATAATTAAAATAGTTTTTTTTTTTTGACGGAGTTATAATTACAATAGTTAAGTATTGAAAGTTGAATCGATGTATGGAAGGTATGCACTGCTTGATTTGTGCCTAAATATCTTTGTCTTCCTAAGTATGTACGGTGGCGTGGAAAGTTATGTGTAGACCTTGGGCTGAAGGTGGTTTAGATATCAAGCCTACGCGTTTGATTAATGAAGCTCTGATCCTGAAATTGTCTTGGGACTTAATCGCAAAGGACTCACAATGGGCTAGTTTATTTAAGAGCCGCTTTTTCTCACAAGGGCAGCCGTGTACACGTTACTTCAAATCCTCGGTTTGGTCGGGTATTAAGGAGCACATCAACACAATTTTGCTTAACTCCATGTGGATAGTAGGAACCGGGGACCGTATACACTTCTGGGCTGATAATTGGTTAGGTGCACCATTAGTGGATTTGATGAATCTTGATGCGGCATTCCATCGTCACCTTAAAGGCATGTTGTCGGAAGCTATTGCAAATGGAGGCTTCGTCTTGCCTACGGCTTTAACTGATCTGGGGGACATCAAGGAACGAGTGGATAATATTGCTCTCCCTCACAGCCCACTCCCCGACGTGTTGGTTTGGAAGCACTCTTCGGATGGCACTCTTTCTTCAAAGCATGCTCACTCCTTTTTGTGTCCGCAAGCAACGACAATGCCTTGGGCTGAGTATATTTGGAACGCTACTGTTCCTCCTTCCCATTCTTTTATTTTCTAGAGGCTGCATCTTGGTAAAATGCCCACGGATGAGAACCTTAGGCACCGGGGATGCATTGTTGTGTCAGTCTGTAGTCTGTGCTTAATTTCTGATGAATCTTCAGACCATCTTTTCTTATGCTGCCAATTTGCTACTCGACTTTGGGATTGGATTGGACAAAAATTAAATTGTGCCATAGACACCACTTCGGTTGCTACTCACCTCTCTTGCCGTCCAGCCAGGTGCTCCTCTCAAGTGTCAGACATTTTCTTGGCAGCGGTCTTGCATACCACTCATACTATTTGGTGGGCGCGTAACTCCCTGCGCTTTTCTGTGGTAATTCCCACTTTGCACTCCGCAAAGATCCGTATTCACTCCTCTATAGCAATGTCTGGAAATATTTCAAAAGGTAAATGCTTGCAATCGGACTTTGATTTTCTTGAATCTTTTGCGGTTTCGCATAACTGTCGACATGTCAAGGAAATTATCTTGGTTTTATGGAAGGCCCCTACCTCGCCGTGGATGAAAGTTAATACGGATGGCTTGGTGATCGGGGCACATGCAGCTTGTGGGGGGCTGTTCCGTGACTCTCTAGGTACCTTTCGAGGTGGTTTTTACTGTAACATTGGTGTACAGTCTGTTTATTATTCAGAGGTTTTGGGAATTATTTTAGCTTTAGAATATGCTGCTCAGAAAGGGTGGAGGAACGTTTGGCTTGAGAGTGACTCAACCAGTGCTCTCTTGATTTTTACACACCCCACTTTGGTTCCTATATTGTTACGCAACAGATGGCATAATGCTCGTCGGCTGGGAGTTCAGATTTTTCTTCACATATTTACAGAGAAGGAAACAGTTGTGCGGATAAATTGGCTTCTCTGGGCCACAACACTATTGGAGAGGTTTGGTTGGATCGACTTCCCCCTCTTTTGAGTCTTGATTTCTTTCGGGACCGATGTGGATTTCCTACCTACAGACTCCCTTGATCTGTCGATGGTCACGGTTGTTTGCTGTTTTCTTTTATGCTTTTCTCTTTGTTTTCTTTGAGGGTCTTGGTATAGTCCCCCCTCCTTCTGTAATTATTTTTTCTTTTTTTAATAAAATTTCTTGAGTGTGGCGGTATAGGATGGAGATTTCTCGGGGTGCCAACCTAATTGGGATGCCGGTGAAATCTCTTGATGCTGATCCACCCTCCTGTTCATCAAAAAAATAAAAAAACTGATTTAAATTATATACTATATATAATGTGTAATGCGTGTCGTTAATTACTGAAATCTTCCATATTGGATGAGAGTGGTGTTAATACATCATCGTTTTGATGCACTAAAATTTTCAAACATGATTTCAAACCGAGAAGCAAAATAGGTAACTTGGAAACAATTACGGATGTAATTTTAATCTGCTTCATCAATGAATGATAAGTTTATATTTTTCTTAAACATGGTTTGGCTTCATGCGTTGAAACATTTTAATCAATTAAGGCTTTAAAAGTTGCACATATTTCATCTGCGTGACTCATAATCATAAGTTCAAACCTTAAACACCTCACTTGACAAAAAATAATAAATTGCACAAGTCCAAGTATTATGTAAAGTGAAGGTATAAAAAAGGCCGCACATTTGATCATCGGTAAAAGTTGCTCACATGACAATATTACATTCAACTTTAATAATAATTCAAATTTTGTATTTTAGAATAATAATAATAATAATAATAATAATAATAATAATAATAATAATAATAATAGAGTAGCAATCAAATTAACATTAACATTGACATAAGGAAACAAAATATGAAAACTTGTTTAAAGCTTGAGTGATAGATCTAGCTCAAACGATCCAGAATCGGAAGGTTCTTCTTCATTGTTAGACTTTGATAGATCATGAATACCATCTTTGGAAGAAGTAGGAGGCACAATAATTTGCTTTTCTATGTTTGAGTTTGAACTTGTAGCAATACTTGTAGAAGAATCTCCCAATTTTAAAATAGCACCAATTTTATTATTATTTGTACCATCTTCGATCCTTGAAGTAGTTGCACCGCCAATACCTAGGTTTCCAAACCCTCTATTACCATCCCCCATATTTCTCAATGACACAGAGAGAAGGATTTAAGATCTTTTGCAACAAAGCACTATGGCTGTACCCAAAACTGTGTGGGGTAATCTTAGGGCTAAAATAAGGTGGTTTTTGAATCATTGACTCGGTTCGAACCCCGAGTGATCTGTAATCATAAGGTCGAAAAAGAGTAGGGTTAAAGTAAGATTGCCCTAAACCTAAAACACCATCATCATACCGTTGTTTCCGTTGCTTTTCTAAAGTACGTTCCGCCTTATGAGCGTTCTGGTGTCCTCCCAACGCTTGTGAAGTAGAAAATTGCCTCTTACAAAAGGAGCATGAAAAGGATCTTGAATCTGAATTCTTCTCTTCATTGATGTTCTCATCTTTTCCTTGATTGTTGTCGGTAGGAAAACCAGATGATGAACCAATTTGAATAGGGCCAAAAAAATTGTGCTCTTGCACCTTTGACACGGGAACTGAATCTTCTTTTGATAGCTTCATGAAATCAATAGGTTTATCGAGTTTTGAGTTTGAGGATTGAATCTGTTCAATCTCCTTCATGTTCATCCGTTTTTTTGAGTGGGAAGAATCACCTCGATCTCGTGAAGTGGAAGAGATGCTAGAGGATTCAGATACCATGGTAAAAATTAGGGATAGCAAACTAAATCTTATGTTGGACTAATGTCGGATAGGTTATGTTTTTTTTTGGGAGGTTGTGGTTTTTTATTTGGTGAATAGAGAAGCTTATATAAGAAGAGTTTTTTGTTTAAAAAAATAATTGAGTCAACGCAAATATTTTAGTCTAAAATAAAAATATATAAAAAAAAAGAGTTAATGCAAATATCATTATCAATAAGGAAAGAGATATCTGATGCATATTTTACTTTATTATTTGAATTATAATTAGTAATTACAATAGCTAAGTATTGAAAGTTCCTCTAAAAAAAAAAAGTATTGAAAGTTGAAACGATGTATGGAATATATGCACTGCTTGATTTGTGCCTAAATATTGTCTTCCTAAACTGATTTAAACTATATACTATAATGTGTAACGTGTGTCCTTAATTACTGAAATCTTCCATATTAGATGAGTGGTGTTAATACATCATCGTTGTGATGTACTAAAATTTCTTCCCTCAAAAAAAATAATGTACTAAAATTTTCAAACATGATTTCAAATCGAGAAGCAAAGTAGGTAACTTGGAAACAATTACGGATGTAATTTTAATCTTCTTCATCAATGAATGATATGTTTATATTTTCTTAAACACGGTTTGGCTTCATGCGTTGAAACATTTTAATCAATTAAGGCTTATAAATTGCACATGTTTGGTCTCCGTGATCCCTGCTCTTAAATTTAAACGACGAACACCTCACTTGACAAAAAATAAAAAAGTACACAAGTCCAAATATCATGTAAAGTGAAGGTATAAATAAAGGACACACATTGATCCTCGGCAAAAGTTGCTCACATGACAATACTACATTCAATTCAATAATAATTTAAATTTTGAATTTTAGAATAATTTTTTTTTAAGAAATCAAAATGGAATAACCAATTCGGTCAATTCAAAAAGAATAACTATAATAATTTAAAAAAATGCAGACACATTCAACATTCAAAATTATAATTACTACTATAATTTATTGCATATCCATTAATAGAATTTATTTATTTTTAATTATGATATCTATTCATATTTTATATAATTTTGTAACACTTTTTAAAACATATTATATTCTTAATAAATAGACATTTGGATGTATTATCACTAGTACAAATCAAGGATCCAAGACCTGTTTTTTTAGAGATTTAAGACCACTTTTGCACAAAAACAGGTCTGAAATCTTTAAAAATCAGGTCTTGTATCCCTGATTTGCACCAGTGTATTTTTGGAATTATATGAAGAAAAAAATTATAAAAATTAACAATTTTTAAATGAATTTAATTTGAAAGAAAACCAAAGGTTGGTAAATATCTATATATTAATAATACATATATGAAAGCTAAAACGAAGACCTCACATTGATCCTCAACAAAAGTTGCTTACGTCGTAGAATTACATTCAACCTCAAAAATAATTTAAAGTTTGAATTTTACAATAATTTTAAAAATAAATAATTTAAAATTAAAATAATATAGAAATATTAAAAATACCAATTATAAGAATAATTTAGTAGATTTTCTTAAAAAATAAGTATAATTTACTACATATCCATAAATTAGATTTTCATTTTTTTTTTAAATTATGTACTATCTATTTATTGGTGATATAATTCGCTAACAATATTTTTAAAACATATTATATGCTTCCTAAAGTAGATAAGTGAATTTAGTTTTTGAAATTATATGATAATTTATTTTTTTGAATTTCAGAATAATATAAAAAAATATAATTTTTCTAAACGAATTTAAAAAATTAAAATTTCCATCACTTTCAAAAAATAAATTTAAAGTTTTAGTCAATCCAAACAAAAATTTAAATTAATGACAAAATTTAAAACTGATTAAATTTTCAATTAATATTTTAAAATCAGATTTTCATAATTAATGACAATAATTTAATGCATTCTATAATTTCAAATTTCAAATATTAATTTAATGAATCCTTAAAAAAAGTCAAAATTTGTAAAAAAAAAAAAAAGAAAGAAAGTAAAATTAATGAAACGAAGTCCTCTAAAAAATACTCATTCCGTCCCATATTATGTGACTCAATTGACTTTGTCACGTATGTCGATACACAATTTTGAACTTAAATATCTTTAATAATCTATTACAAAAAAGTATGAAAATTTGATATTTTGAAAATATTCATCGAGACGAATCCAACAACATCTTATGTTCATCGAGACGAATCCAATAGCATTTTATATGCTATATTTTGTCTTTATCCATTAGTAGAAACATACGATCAAAGTATGTATCATGAACAACACACATTTTTAAATTAGGACATTTAAAATGAAACAAGTAATAATTAATCCAATGAGTAAAACTTCTTCAAATATGAGATCTTTAAAATGTAACTTAACCCTTCTTTAAAAAAATTGTAACTTATCCCTAATATCTTTAAAATTATATTCCAACTCTATTACTTTAAAATCTCCCTCTGATAGCGGGCATACCGTAGTTATTCCCCCATTTGAGGCCCTTCAAATGAGAAAATTTTCTTTGCATGTGCAGAGATGGGAAGAGAAACCCTTGGATGAAAATTTGTGAATGGGTATTGAGAATTGAGATCATGACCCATCCCCACAATGTACCTGTTCCTAAAAATATTACGATCTCTTTTGGTCATTTTATAAATAAAAAAATTAAAATAATTTCTTTAAAACAAATTAAGGATTCAAATTACCCTTACTCGTGTTATTCTCATATAATCCCAAGTATTTTAAGTTCATCCTTTATTATAAAAGTTAGACTTGATCAGCTAGCATGTTTTCCCTAATCCCTTACATTTTTTCCTCCTAAGCATGTAATTATTGCTAATCTAATCTCTCAACCACACACTTAATCACAGCCGTTGATTCAAACTCTATTTTCAAACTCCTCGCTTTCTCTCTTATACATAAACGTCATAATGGCAATTGAAAACAATTCTAATCATCCTCTTTTTTCCTCCATAATACGTAATTAATGCTAATCAACTCAGTCAACCACTCCCTTCATCTCAGCCGTAGATCTCATAACCTTTCATGTATTAATGTTCCATGATTTGAGTCAATCACCCCTACATCTTAGCCGTAGATCTCATAACCTTCCATGTATATTAACGAATGCATTCCCATTATCCTTCTGCCAACATTTTTGCTCAGCTGTTATATTCTAAAAATGCACCGTGTGAAACTTTATTGTCTTACTGTCAACATAAAACTTTACCCTTTCACTTAAAACTTTACTGTCAACATAAAACAGTTTACAAATATTTATGGAATTTAATGATATTCATGGAACTTAATGATATTTCATTATGATTAAAAGAAAAATCATTACTTATTATTGCTATTCGAATTTGAAATTGATTGTCATCTATATAACAAGTCAAATTTCAAATATTTATGGAACTTAATAATATTTCATTTTGAATAAAAGAAAAATTATTACTTATTATTGCTAATTGAAAATTCAGGTCATGAATAGATGGTTCAGTAGTAAACCAATGTCCAAGCCAAATGTCAACTATTGGTATTTATGATTGGTATTTATGGAACTTAATGTACATAATGTTTATCACGAAGTCTTTCGTAATGTATTTTGGTGATTAAAGTACAAACCTTTTTTTTAACGTATGCTACCATTTCATTTTGTTTCTATTGTTGTCGTAGAAGGGAACATATTTTTAAATGTTGTTATAACTTCTATCAACTATGTATGCTTACATTGTTGCGACTTATTCGTTTAACTTCTTCTCGGTAGGACCCGTGCGATAGCACGGGTCAAGAGTCTAGTTATAAAAGTAATATAGAATTTACAAAGAAAATATATTGATGGGTTCCCTACATAGACCCACACGAATCGAGATGGAGTAGAACGGGAATAGAGATAATCTGAGGGGTTAAGATAGGGAATCAGGGATCACTCCCCTCCCCACCTCATTAAACAATACAATTTGAATTTACTATTGCATGTCACTTTCTTTTTAGAGGTATTGTTGCTCACTTATTCATTATGTTATATATCATGGTTGATAATTTTAGTTAGAGAATGGGATAGAGAGAGAGAGAGGCGCCAACCATGGCGAAACCTCAGGCAACCACATCGGCATCACTCATCGGCGTATTGGAGGGGTGGGGCTCCAGCTAGTGTGGCACAAATGGGGGATATTAAGTGGAAATGACTGAGATGAGCCACAGACGCCGAAAAGCGTTTCAATTGGGTTATCGAGGATAGGACAGACCTAGGAATTTTTCTCGGCATGGAGGTTATAGGATGGACAAGTTTTGCTCTACAAGATTTTCTTAGGACAGAAGACGGTTTCCTGCTGCCAATCATTGCATTCATTAGAATTCAAGGTATTTTAACGACCATTCACTGCTTGATCAAGGACGCAATTTTTCTTGAGGCTGATCACATACAAGGAGACACCATCACTCCCAAAGCAAATCAACATCGCAGCCAGCTCCAATTCATGGTAAACAACACGCTTCTAGGGCTTCCTTTTACATCACAAACATTCATGAACATGTGTAGTATGTGTATTTGCCTAAGGCTTTTGAGGTTTGTGGTATCTTGTCAGATGTTTATATCTCTCGAAATAGAAATGCTAAAGGCCAAATATTCAGGTTACTGAGCTTCATTCATGTGAAGGGTGTTGATAAGCTTAATAATGCTATGAATAATGTTTACTTGGGATAGAATAGGGTTTGGGAAAATGTTCCTTGATTTGATAAGTTCGGAGAAGTTAGGAAAGAACTGTTATAGAGAATGGAGGAGGACATGAAACGGGCAGCAGTGGGAGGAAAAAAAATCAAAAATTATGATTGAAGGAGAAAAAATTATTGAGGGATAAAAAATTAATGAGGAAGAAAAAAGAGTGGTTGGGGAGGAAGAGTTGGGAATTGCAAGAAAACAAGAGTTAGAGAAGGTTCAGTTGAGTGCTCAATGTAGCGAGGAGGGGAGGGAAAATGATCGTTAGCCGTAAGTGGAGAGGTTTCTTACGCCGGTATGATTAAATGGAAAGGGATAAAGTATGAGGGAGATAGATACATTTGATGTGAAATTAGTTTTGGAGGTTACATGCAAGTGTTATTTTAATAATGATGATGTTGTTTGGGATAGAAAAGGCGTTGTTGCAAGAGCGCTGAATGGGAAAAATATGTGCAGCAAAAAATTTCAAGACGTAGGTTTCGAAAATTTTCGAGTGTTATCAGGGGGAACAATGTGGTTTGAATATGTTTTTGATGATGCTCTTTAGCTTTATTTATCTTTTTGATAATTACCTTGTGGTTAGCATGTTAAAGCACCCAACATCTATGTGTCTTGGTCTAGAATTCACTTGTGTCTTGTGAAAAAGTGTCATTGTTCATCTTTTGGCTTGTTGAATCAATTCATCATACACTGAATCGACTCATCTATGTCTCTGCAGATGAATCGAATCACAACTCCTCTAATCGTATCACATGTGAATCGATTCTTCACAGTTTGAATCGTATCATAAAACTCTCTGACTCGCACTGAATCGATTCAACTGAAGGTTGAATCGCATCATTCTTCATCCTAGGCTCACTTGAATTGATTCACTTATGCACTGAATCGTGTCATCCTTCATGTATTCTTGGCTTGTACTTTTGTTGTCTGAATCGATTCACTCATTTAGTGAATCGATTCACCATGTTATTTTTGCGCGAAAATTTTGTCTTGTCAACTCCTCTATATATATAGTCTCCTCCTCATAACTCTCAAATTATTGAATCATTTTCAACTATTCTCTCTAGGTCTCAAAAACTCATTGCACATAAATTCTTCAGGATTAAACACTTTTTCTTAGAATCACTTTGTACATTGAGTCACATTGATTTTCTAGGGTGCAAGTAAGGATTGTAAGTTGGTTCTTTCAAGAAAATTGATTGGGCTTAATCAAGGCTTCAAAGTGAAGTGAATAATCTCATTCCAAAATCTATTCAATTCTTCAATTTCATATGCATTGTGTTCTCAATTGATAGTTTGGTATTATTGTTCATATATGTTTGGTTTTGAAATTCTCTAAAGTTTTGTAAATTGTTTAAGGCACATTAAAGTTTGATTTTTAATAATATTTGTATTGTGAATCACTCAATTCTAAATTGAACCTTATTACACATAGGTTTATCTTTTTGCTTGTGATTGTTTGCGCACAATTCCAATAGTCGATTTCGTTTAAATCAATTTTTATGAAACTCCAGAAAAACCTTTTAAGAAGCTATTCACCCCCCTCTAGCTTACAATCTTATTGGCCATATAGACCAACAAGTGGTGTCATAGAGCTTGGTCTCTTCTTAACAGCTAACTACCGGAAGAGTTGATCCATATGGCTAATAAGAAGCCCAATGGGGCGTATAATATAGCGCCTATTTTCGACGAAGAAAATTACAACTATTGGAAAAAATGTATGAGCGTTCATATCCAATCAGTGGATATGGATGTGTGGGACGTCGTGGTCAATGGGTGGTTTCAACCGCAAGTTGTTGCCAACGGTGTAGCACAAGAAAAGGCAAAAGTCGATTGGAGCGATGATGACAAAAAGAAGGTCCAATATGACTTGAAGGCGAGAAACATCCTCATTTCCTCCCTTGGATTTCATGAGTATCATTTCGTCTCTCATTGTAAGACAGTTAAAGCTATGTGGGATGCATTAGAAACCCTTCATGAAGGAACCGATGATGTCAAACAATCAAAAATTAATACCCTTGTGCAACAATATGAGCTCTTTCGCATAGAGGATGGTGAATCCATCTCTTCCATGCAAATGGGATTCACTCATATTGTAAACAAGTTGCAAAACTTTGGTAAAATAATTTCAAACCAAGATTGCACTAATAAAATTTTGAGTTGTATGATAAGGGAATGACAGTCCAAGGTTACCGCTATCAAGGAATCACAAAATCTAAGCACTCTTAGCATGATCACACTTTTTGGAAAGCTAAAGGAACATGAGCATGAGATCACTCGGTTCAAATCTAGTGAGGAAGAGGGCAAGTTGAAAGACAAGAAACCGGTTGTGTTTAAAGCCTCTTCGTCCAAGGCAAGTTAATCTATCATTAGTGAGGGTGACTCCAGAGGAGAATCACCAAATGAAGAAGATATAGTACTCCAAAAAATGATGAAATTGCTCAACTATGTTTCATGGGACAAATAAAGAAATCAATTGAGGTTAGTGACCGGAACTCTAAATTTAATCCATCATAGTTACAAAATGTTCTAGTAGAAATTCATGGAGATGCCATGAATGTTTTTAAAATTATCGGAACCAAATTTATGGAGATGCCATGAAGGTTATAATAGCTTACTTTATGTAATATAAACCAAATTTATGCATATAAATTGAACAATTGTTTAATTTTTTTTAAACATAAGTTTTATGTATATAAATTGTAGTTTATTTTAGTCAAAAATTGTAGTTTATTTTAGTGGTCCATCCATTTTTTTTTTCATACTCCTTGTTGATCCGCTGAACACTCTTGCAATCCTTCTCACCCGTTGGATTTGTGTCTTGACCAATGGTTGTGATTTCTTCAATTCGTAACACTCACAAACACCGTTTTATTGGTTTCTAATCATTTCGATGGCATAATAACACGTATATATCACGACTTCTAATCCATGGATTTTCATAGATAGGTATCGATATAGACAAAAAGGATAGAGGAATAGGAATCTTAAAATTATTTCGGCCCTATATCAATTTTCTATTGATGCTACAATTCCTGTCCACTTTTACCTTTTCCCAACTTTTTATGGACAGATATTTGTTGTAGTTTTTATCATTAAGTTATGTTTTTTATTTTTGTACAAATTTGAAGTCATGTATTTATTGGGATGTTTGATCTGTTAGATGTGTATGAAAAATATTTATTATCATTTTAATAGACTTTACTTAGTTATCTTTAAATATTAGTCTCACTGGTCAGTCATTACACACATTCTGTCTAAACACCCAAATACTAGAGTCCTTTCCTCTAGCAATCAAAATGTTAACAAAAAATAAATAAAAAATATTAGTCTCACGATTGCGCGAGAATATTTTGGTTTTAAAAAAGGGTTAAATATGTTTTTCCTCCCTATAAATATATCAACTTTTCGTTTTAGTCCCTCTAAAATTTTCCTTCAACTTTTAGTCCCTATAAAATTTTCAATCGCTACTTTTGGTTGCTATTTTTAAGTTAATTTTAGTCTTTTTTAATGAAATTGTGCAGAAATGTGTAAAATATTGTAAAAATATTTCCCAAAAAAAATTAGAATTTTTTAACAAAACATAAATTTAATATGAATTTTTAACCATCAAAAATATAAAAATTCATATTAAATTCATGTTTTGTTAAACAATTCTAATTTTCTTTGGGAGAGATTCTTATAATATTATGAATGTTTCTGCAAAATTTTATTCAAAAATATGAATTCTACATATGAGTTTACTTTAAAAGAGGGACCAAAAGTGAGGATGGATAATTTTTTGAGGACTAAAAGTTGAAGGAGAATTTTAGAAGAACTAAAACGAAAAGTTGATATATTTATAAGGACCAAAAACATATTTAATCCTCTAAAAAATTATAATGTATATGATAGCCCTTAAGAACAGAGCAATAAGCTAATTAGGTTATGAATAAGTACTATACTTGGTACTTCCCTTCAATGATTTAGATTCCATTCCAAGATTTCCGTGCTTACCATGTATGTGTCAGGTCTTCTTCATCATATTTTAAAATGACCGTGTCATTTTCGAATCAAACTAAAAATTAGAATAAGAAAAATACGCAGCTAGAATTTAGGAGAGTGGCTATAGATATAGTTTAGCAAGTTGAGAAGGAGGATACTTTTTGTCATGAAAGGATGGTAAAAAATGGAAGAATATGAAAAAGTTTTGTGAATCACAAGCCAATGATTTTAGTCTTCTTCATGCCAATGACAAAAATTAAAGAAGAATATGAAAAAGTTTTTTGTGAATCACATGGCATATTGATTTTTCGTCTTCTTCATGTCAATGGCATAGAAAAAGCAATGTGCATCATAATATTATATTTCGCTTATTCGTAAAAGCTTCCTACTTGTTGTATTGAGTATGATGAGTATATGCAAGTGATGAGTATGATTGTTTCAATTGTATATAGAGAACAAGTTTAGAGTTCATGTATTAATACCAAATTGGCAGATATCTAGTTTTTGTTGACACACAAACAATGACAGATCGAGAAATTTCAATAAATGGGGTCAAGATCATTTATCATAAATATATATAAAAAAATATATAAATTTTAACTAATAAAGATGACATCATAATATTGTGCAAAAGTTTAGAAAATAAAAAATTATAGTATTGTATATCCAAAAATTTAAATTACTTTAATATTGAAGAATTATATATGATAAAAATGAATAAAAATGGCTCCACCTTCATGAATCCTTCTAAGTTGATTTGGTTTCATGGAGGATAAAAAATAAATCAAATACGAAAGAGTGAAGCAAATCCTCTCCAACCATTGGAGGGTCAGCTCAAATTTGGTCTATTGATTTCAATATACTCCTAGCACTTGGATTTTTCCCGGTTTCTTTTAATAAAACAATGCATTTTTTAATACTGATAGCTTTAAGACTCTTGCATGAAGAAACAATGCATTTTCTTTTAAAGTTATTAGACCATCTTTAATGGAGGTGTCTCAAACTTTGAAGACTTGGTACTTATTTTGTTCATAAGGCAAAATTTCCTTCACTTATCACTCAATCCACTTTTATCTTTCAACAGAAACTTAATCCACATTTTTGTTAGCCTTTACTCTATAGTAGTAGTATCATTGTGTAATTATTTGTCTTTAGTGCACTAAATAAGCTTTTGTGGGGTTGAACATGAAATTATATATGGGGTCATCATCATAATTTATTTAGTTACTAGTTAGAAAAAGGAGGGATACTTACTTGGGCACAAGCCTAAATAAATATATTTAGGCACGCACAAAAAACATAAAAATAAAATAAAAGAGAATAACATTAAATAATGTCAATTGATATGACTAGATAGTTTTTCTTTAATTTTTTCATTTCAATGAAGATGTGTCGCCTAACAAAATTGATTTGTGATTGTATTCATGAAAATTTTCTCTAAAAAAATAATGAACATGTGGGGTCAACAGCCCTCAACTGTAGTAACGTGGATCCGTGCATGCACACGGATTTGTTAATCCGTGTAGACATCACGTTAAAAAAAATGTAATAAAAAAATACAGTTTCTATCTATATGATATTTGTGAGTTTTTCTATTTTTGAAGTCTTATTTTTTATTATAGACATAAACTTCAGAAAAGTGACATGAACGTTGAATTTTATCATGATTTTTTGCAGGCAAGTACAAGACATTAAAATATGACTTTCTGCATAAAATTAAAATTTTGTGACATTGGACAGATTAATTATGAATTTTAAACTATTAAAAACTAAAAAAAAAAAACACCAAAATCTCAATCTACATATCAAATTCTGAGTTGGTTTTTTGCAGACACCTATATAAAAACACAGATAAGATCAACAAAGTTTTGTATTATTTCGATTATGTAAAAAATGTAATTTTGCAATGAGTAACGTCTACTCAACAACCACCAAGAAAACTATAATCACCACAAAAAAATAAAATCTACTCAAGGGTTACATTATGTTCCTTAATATTACTAACATGTTTATAACATCATAAGATTGATTCTCCACAGCTCTCTCACACAAACCATCTTCTCAACACATCTCAACCAATCTCTTCGTCCATAAAACACTACCACCACCCTACAATTATTAATAGATTCAAATCACATCAAACCTTTGGAATTGCAAACATACCTGTAACAACCCGTTTTTCGTTAGATTTATTTTATTATTTATTTATGTGTATTTATATGTGCTTGTATGTAATTAATTACCTCTGTGTGCAGTTTGGTTGGAATTAGTGGGATTTGGCGTAGAAGGGTATTTTGATCATTTTGTGAGCAAGGGTAAATTAATAATTTTACGGTGAGAATTATTTGTAGTGTGTTAAGTGGGAATTATAATTTTTACCAAGTTACTAATCGGTTGGGGTAATTAGTCTAGAGCCGGTAACTATTCGATAACTTTTTACCGTGAGAGGTTAGAAACTTTGTAAATTGGTTAATGAGTGTTTTGAGCCCATTTAGACATTAAGAGGGTTAAGCGCAATTGTGTAGAGCCTATATAAACTTTAGTCATTAGAGAAAATAGAGTTACACATTCATTTCATAAGTTTTGGAGAGAGGTAGAGAGAGAAAGTTCTAGAGGAAGAGAAAAAAAGGTTTTGAAGAGAGGAGAACAAGGAGAGAAAGAAGAGGGTAGAGATTCAAGGGATCGGAGCTAAAGTGAAGCATAAGCTAGGGTTGTAAAGAATTGAGGTAAGGGGGCTAGTATTCTCTAATAATCTTTTGTATAATCTCTTTTTTATTTAAAACCCACAAGTGCTTATTTGTGAAAAGTGATTGTTGTGAATTTAATTGGTAAAATTCGTGCTTATGCTTTGATGTAATGTTTGAGTATGTGAATTTGATGATAATTAAGTAGTTAATGATAAAATTACATGCTCAAGTTATATATATATATACACACACACACATATACTTTGTGTTTTTGCTCAAAATTGGTGAAGTATGATATTGTTGTTGATGGAATGTTGATGAATTCACATTCAATTGATGATGTTGTTGTTATGAGATGTTGTTGTTGATGATTGAAACCTTGGGTAATCATAATCATAGAGTTGTGGTGTGAAATTGTTTGGTTTTGAAAGTTTTACAAAAATGGATCAAATGGTGATTTGTGATGGAATGATGTTTTGGTTCAAGTTTTATATGGATTTGAGTACCTTTTTATGTCTATATACGTTTAGATAAACCTGACAAATTTGGGCATTGGGGATTCAAAATTGGGATTTTGGAGTGAAAATGGAATTTTACCCCAAAGCTGATTGTCTAAGCTCGCCATGGCGAGGAAACTGGTGGCCATGGCGAGTGAAGAAATTGTCCAGCTTGCCATGGCGAGTGATTTGGTGGCCATGGCGAGTTGCTCAGTACAACAACTCTTGTCTTTGTCGTTTTAGGGTTTTGGGTCGATTCGGACCATTCCAAACTGATTCTTTTGATATTTGCCCACATACTGATATCTAAATTGTAACACCCAAGGGTGACGAGGGCGGGGAGTGGTCGCCGGTGCACAAGGCACGCCAATGAGCGGCTCCCGACAGCTTCTAGACAGACCAAATTACACTGGAATGAGAGGGATCCTGAGGCCATGCAGGTATGGGACTTCATGGTTGAATGAAGGCTTATAAGAATTGTTCGGTACTACCTATATCAACAAGATGCATCTTCTTTTTGGTAGCCCATTCCATAAGAACTCCACAGTTAAGCGTGCTTGACTTGGAGTAGTCTTTGGATGGGTGACCTACCGGGAAGTTTTCCGGTAAGCGTGCGAGTGAGGACAAAACATGGTGAAAAGACTCGTGTTGGTTTGTAGGGTCAGTCGACAATGCTTAAAGTCGCCTGGGATGTTACAGGAATATTATTAAATAATAAAATATTCCAACAATCTCCCACTTGGGTTACATATCTTAATAATTATATCAGAATTCTTTAGGCGCGCATCTGAATGCTATTTATCTTTAGATTTCAACTTTACAATTTGGTCCACCTCATACATTAATAATGGGACCACTATGGCTGTCGTCACTGATGTATAACGTGACGGAACCCCAACGACCACCATATCAATGCACATGATGGCATAGATCAATATGGATGACTGGCATGGAAATTTCATGTAATGTGATCTCTAAATCATGTCTATTTCCAACTGATCCAACTAACGTCTTTAATAAAATCAAACTGAAGTTTTGCAAATTTAAAATTTGCACAAATGATATAGAAATGGTTATAACAATAGTAACCTCACGAACTTTATTTCTGCAGAAAATCATAACATAAAGTCTGTATCGTTACCAATACAAAAGTATAGAACATAAAATAAAAAGAGACTCCCACTAATCCAAGACATCCTTAATGACAACAACCATATGAAAGACCTCAGGTGTCATGTCTTTGATTAATAGTATAGTTAGCATAAAGTTTGTCTCTACATGTTCTATCATTTAACAACAATAATCTATAAGGTAATGAACCTTACAAACTTTGTTATTAAAACATTATATGACTACATTATGTCACTATATAACTTAAAGTGGTCTTTCAATACCTTTATACTATGCAACCAAGTTACACAAATACTTACAGTCATTTCCTGAGTTAGGATGTGTATTATATACACACATCCAAAAGTCAGAGTCTAACACACTAATGATCTCCAAATTGTCAGATTTTTGATGTGAGCATAAGCTCTCTTGTTCTCTTTAATAATCTTTATGGTTGCATTTTCAACAATTCTAACTTTGAATTGCTCAAGTATCTGCCAAAAAATCTTAATATATATACGCTATTTCAGAATGTGTATAATAAGATCACATGAGAATCCTATAGCCAAAGCATATTAAAATACTTAATTTTCTGAATTCATAATTTTTTTTTAATGAGCAATATTTGGGAATGAAAAGTCTCTCTCAGTGATAAAGGTCACCCATTACTTATTATGTCAAATTCATTTTCAAGTTTATTGATATAACTCTTTTGTGATATCTGAATAATACCTTGGGAAAAATCTCTAAGTATTGAAATGCCTAATACAAAAGAGGTGTCCTCATGATCTTTCATCACTAACTTTTGTTAGAGATTTCCTTCGTTTCATATAATAAACATATATCATTGTTGACTAAATAAAATGAAATTGACATATTAAACTAGGAATATAAATTCACTCCCACTGAGCTTACTTAATCCACAACTCTCCATAATATTATTTCAAGGCCAAATGAGACAAATACTATATGAGAATTTGTGATAACAATAAAAAGACAACTTTCTTAACTCGTAAGTGGATTTCATATTTCCTGCAAACCATCTACTTTGTATCAATTGACACAAAAGTTTTCTTAAGTTGCACCATATTGTATAATTAATGTTGCCATTAAGAAACATTGTATTGACATCCATCTTATGTAGCTCCAAATTTATAATGAGCTGACTAGTATCATGACTGTCCTAATAGAGTCTTTCAATTAAACAAAATAGAATTTCTCTTTTCAGTCAATTCTTTATGACACTAGAAACCCTAGTTATTGAGGGTGCTGAGTTTGATCTATATGAATTAATTTCTTAACTTGATTGAGAGGAGGAACAATAATGTCTCATGAGGATCCAAATATACTATAATTGTCGTACCCCAATTTTTGATCCGAAAATTCCACTGAGCGTCGCTTGACCCCGATCAATCTCTGTTTTTAAGTGGAAAATTCGGCAGTGAGGTATTTTAAAATACCTCATTTTTTGGTTCCGAGTCGGGCCCTCTTCTCTCTTTATTTTTAATCTTTATTTCCATCTTTTATTTTTAATTAATCTTAATTTTATTTTTTTAATTATTCAATATTTCTTTTTATTTTTTAATTACTTCTTTTTAAGATAAGTCCAATTTGCCAAATCTGCATAGTCACCCTTTTTTATATATTATTATTTTCGTTATTATTTTGATAAAGTCCAAAAGTCTGTCACACGCCAGTCCTAACCCAAAAACAACCTGTCACGCGAATCCAGTTCACTAGCCAAGAACAGAAACGCGTTCTTCATCCAAATCCGATTTATTCCAATCTAAAAGCCAATTTTTGCTCTTTAACCCTAAGGTCCAGTACTGGTACTATAAATAACACCTGCAATTCATCAGCAGAGGGGACCGAAATTCATCAAAACCTAAACAATTTCACGACAAAAAAATTCATCGTAACACAAAAACCCATCAAACCTGCAAATCCATACAGAAACAATTTCATCCCAAATCTAACTTCTCAAGCCAATTTTCGTAACCCTAACAGTCACAAATCAAATAATCACGAAGCATCAAACCCGTCATCACAAACCCACCTCCCTCAAATCTCAAAACCGAATTCAATAACATCCAAACCCCATCCAAACATCAAACCGGTCGAGCACCACAAGTCTATGCCCTCAACGTTGGAACCGCGCTATCAATCAAACACAGAAGATCAAAAGGAGGAGAAGTGAAGCCGAATCCAAAAGAAAAGAAAAAAAAAAGGTATAAGAACTTCTCTTGTAGATCTAGGCCTATACGTATTTGTTTTGAAAATTATGAACCGGTTCACTTAAACTATTTATGAACCGGCTGACCTCTATTTATGTACATCCATGAACCGGTTCACTTAAACTGGTTCACCCTCCAAACAGAACCGAACCGATCTACCCCCTTAAGCCCAACACGCCCTGTTTCTTGTTAAAGCCCAATTCCATTTTTTGTTATTTTCCACACCCCCCATAACACCGCTGCACCCCCCCCCCCTCCTGCATTCATTTTTTTTATTTTGTTTATTTTTTCATGCATTTGTTATTTTAATTACATTTTATTTTACTGAATCACATATTATTTTAGTCTACTTTCGCATTTTATTGTCAAACATTTTAAATTATTAGTTTGTATATTAGGCTTGCATGTAAATAATTCATGCATTTTAGTTTAATTTTTAGCATTTTAATTTAGTTCGTAGTTTAGGGCATGGATTTTAGAATGTAAACTACGTTTAATGTAAATAATTTATTTCTTTTATGTCATTTGTTTTTTCGCAGACCTTAAAATGTATATTAAGCTTAATGTAAATCATGCATGTGTGCGTGTGTGGGTGTATGCTTTATTTTTATGCTCTATAGTTTAGGTTAATGGTCTTTGTGGTGATCCAACGTCGCCACAAAGTGTCTACGCTTTTATTTTCTTGCTCCGATAGTTTTAATTTTAGTTTTATTATTACTCAAAAACAAAAAATATGCAAATAACCACCAAAATCACAAAAAAAAAACTTTTTCACAATAAACCTTGATTCATTATTTTATTTTTTTCATAAATCAAAATTGAAATCAACTTTAAATTACTTTATGTCATTTTCTTTTAACATAAAAAATACAAACAAACTTATATTGCCATTTGGCCTTTCATTTTAAAACCTTTTTCAAAACTACGAGGTTTTGATCCCTCACGGGTACGTAGGCAAAGGACTTGTCCTTCCAAACAATAAAAAATGTAAATAAAATTAGTCTTTTTTTTCTTTAATCACTTTAAATTCTTTTTCAAAAACAAGCAAGTTTATAGCACAATTAATTAAATAAAATCAAGAGGTTCCCATAGAATACTATGGATATTTAGGGTGCTAACACCTTCCCTAAATATAACTAACTCCCGTACCCTTAATCTTTTAAAATGATGTTTGAACTTTTTTTCATTCATTTGAAAATTAATTAAAAGTTCAGTCGTGAACAAAAGTGAGTCAAAAGCTAATCAAATAGCCTTGATCTTCAAAAAATGACGCGACAATAATAATAGTAACTATATGAATTATTTTAGAGCTAATTCTTCCTCATTCAATTTTGTTCTATAACCATATCTCTTCCCCAAACTCAATATCCTCAAGTAAACTTAACAATTTATGTCTCAAAATTTCCTTAACGTTGTGGGACAAAAAACTTATAGTTTTCAAACTTTTTAACAATATAGAATACCACAAGTCATAACTGAATTGACTCTAATAATTGAACATAAAAGACACATTGAATCATCATTTGAAAATAAAACTCAAAATATCTTGATTTATTCAACGAGAAATTAAAAACAAAAAATGAATCCAAATAATGATTCACCAAAAAATAAGTTAGTTCAAAAAAGGAAGAAAGCAATCTTTATCGACTTTGTCCATTCTAAATTGATATATCTTTCAATATCATTGAACATAAGTGAGTAAAGACTACCTTTCTTCATTTGCCCTTATCATTTGAGGTATTTTTTCGAATGAACACTATTTCATTTTCTCTTGCTTCAGCTTTTCTTTATTTGCACACTTTATGAATTGATCCTTTAAAGGATCATTTCTAACTTTATGATTTACTAGTATGGAAACCCGTGCCAAGCACGGGTTAGAATTTTGTCAAATTTAAAATATTGAATGACGATGTAGTATCATGCTCATCTGTGTGGTTGCTTTGTGTCCAATGAGTCTATCAACATCAGTGTTGGCTCTTCCATAAAGTTTAGAGACAATATCATAGACCAGTTCAAACTTTGTGGGGGAAACATGAGTAGTTTCTGGTGGTAGGTCATAGATGTAGAGAGTCTCATGCTTTAGGGAAAGATGTTAATGTGTCAAGTGTGAGTTAAAGTTTCACTACATTAGATGCAAATGTAGATGTTGAACAACATATAAGGGATATGACCCATATACCTACTGCCTTAAGGTTTAGGTTAAAGATGTGGTGTCAAATTAACTTGTGTGGTTTCTTTTAATCTAATGTGATGATCAAACTCATTGTAGGATCTCCAGAGCGGACAACAATATGATGAACTATTACTTTTTTTAGTTTTTGGACGTCATTTGTTTAATTTTGATTTAATTACAGTTTTGGTCCTCCTATTTTCACCCTGTCATGGAAATTGTCCCTCAATTTCAAAATTACCCAGATTTGGTACCTCTTTTCAGATTTTTGAACTTAAAAATTGTGATATTTAAATTGAAACTTTTGGGGAGTTTTCAGGTAATTACATGGATATTGATCATTCTACACCATAATATTGTATGTTAGATCATTTAAAATATGTCACATCATTGTTTTGAGTCTAAAAATAGTAGAAATGGACCAGAACTGAGTGATTTTAAAATGAACGGACCAATTTCATGAGTTGCTGAAAATAGGTGACTAAAACTGCAATTAAGTCTTTAACTTCTCAATCTAAAAATTTAGTTTTTGAATGTCATTCTCTCTTTGTGTGAGTTTTTTCATTCAACATCGATTATTTCAAATTTATTTACTTTTTGCCGTTGGTGGCAAATGATAATGAAAAATTGTCAATGTGTTATGCTGGGTTGATAAATACATGTTTATTAGATATTTAAAAATATGTGTCGTTTTTTTTAATTGAATCTAATTTTTTGATAAAATAATTTTCCAAAAATCCCCAACTCCTTCAATAAACTCATAGATTTATCGACAACTTACACTATTTCTTATACCTTCACGAACAAAACACCAATGCATAGTTGTTTTTCCTTATCTTTTGTCATGTTCAAATTCCTTTTTCGTATCCTTTTGTTTGGTTCTAATTTCCTTTCTCTCTTCATGTGAGAAAGGAACATAAACCTTCCAAAATGAAACTATCACCAACCAACTTTTTTAAACATATTGCATCTTCATTTGATCTTATTTGACTATGTCACACAGTTATGGACTCGGAGAGTTGCAAACATGAATAAGAGATGTTAATGAGTCATGTGTGAGTTAAAATTATATATTGGATGGAATAGTATATTTTGAACAACATATAAGTGAGATGAATCGTATAACTATTGAGTTAAGGTTTTGGGTGTATATGTGATATCAATCTCACTTGTGTGGTATCTCATATAGTCTAACGTGGTGATAAAACTCAGTGTCAGATCCATTGGAAGTCCCAAAATTATGATGAATTATTTTGTTAGCTTTTATATCTCATTTATTTAATTTTTTTATCATAAATTTTGGTTATTTGATGTCATTCGCTTTCATGTTTTTTTTTTTATTAAGCCTTCCTTATTTCAAATTCCTTCAATTTTGGTCTTGTAGAATCTAACATTGGAAAAATGCATTATGTTTTACTGAGTTTACAAATACATGCTATTAGAAATTTTAAATTGATGTTGCGATTTTTTAAATGAGTTTAATTTTGTCGTAAAATAATTACCCCCAAATATCATAATTTTTCAACAAACAGCAAAATTAACAACTAACATTATTGCATATACTCCCACGGTCAAAGCACACACTCCTTTTTTTTTCGTTATAATTTCTCTCACGTTAAAATCATTTTTTATTTTATTTCTTTTTCTGGTTTATTTTCTCTATACTCATGAAACAAATGAATATAACCATCTCTTCATGAAACCACCACCAACCCACCCTTTTTACCATGTTGTGCCTCAATGTTAATTTATTTGGTTATGTCATCATATTACAGATGTAGTGAGTTTCACATTTAGGAGAGAGAAGTTAATTTGTCGTATGTGAGTTCAAATTCCACATTAGATGAAAGAGGAGTTGGTCAGAAAAATATAAGCGAGATTACACACATACCTAATGCTTTATGGTTTTGGATGAATATGTGGTGTTAGTCTCACGTCATTATGATGAACTGTTTTGTTAGTTTTGAATGTCATTTGTTTGAATTTTTTTTATCTAAAATTTTAGTTTTTAGATGTCATTCGGGTTTCCATTATTTTGTTAGTCAACATTTATTATTTCAAATTACTACAATTTTGGTCTTCGGTAGAATCTGAAAATAGAAAAAATGTAGATATATTATGTTGAGTTGACAAAATACATGCTTATTATACATTTTAAGTGAAAATGTGGGTTCAATATTACTTGTGTGATTGCTCTTACCATAAATTCCTTGAAATATTTAAAAAGGATTGTTGTAATAAAAAAACAAAAAATAAAGAAAACAAAATTAAAACACAATGCATGAATAGAGAAATGAAAACATATAAAATTATAAACATATGGGTGAAAATAATACTTATGCATCCATCATCTCTATTATAAGCATTTGCCATAATTTTTTTGAAAAGTACACATGACATTTTCAAATTTCTCATCTCATTTAATGCTTTTTTATCAGCCAATCAAAAGGGATCATGACTCATTTATTTTTTATTAGCCAATCAAAATTGATCATGACTCATTTATTTTTCATTAACCAATCAAAATTGATCATGACATGATTTTTTTCTTATATATAGACAAATTGTTTTTCATTACTTTCATTTACCTCTTCCTCTCT
>Ga0228711_1002135_pt1 | contig 30051 bp, 19 predicted proteins | sample MedpolnodulmetaG_2_FD_177996 | JGI IMG/M metagenome (GOLD analysis project Ga0228711, IMG submission 177996) | Root nodule microbial communities from Medicago polymorpha collected in Santa Monica, California, United States - brown nodules | ecosystem: Host-associated > Plants > Roots > Nodule... | reverse complement strand
TAGATGTTCGGATAAGACCTCTTTAAAGTGAGCAGTTCACTTTAGTGAAGTGGTTCCAAGAACATGTCAAAGGTCCATAGTAATGGTGGTAGAATCACTTTCATCAAATATTGTAAGCCAAAGCTTGTACCGATTTAAATACAGACATACTCCTTTCATCATTTGTAACATCAAACAAAAACTATTTCAGGTAGAGGAGAATCCATTAAAAGATAATTTGAAATTTGTGAAATAATTTTACAATTCATTCCTACGAATCTTAACGAGTTCCAACCGGCTGCATATGTATTTTCAATTGGCATTAAGCTACCCAACTTAAAATAAGTCACAGAAAATAACAGTAATAAAAATAATTTCGTTGCGTGAAATTTTTGCCCTGTCATTATCATTACTTCAACTCCCGTCTGCGAAGGAAGAAAGTATTGAGTGTTTCATATATAAAGCACTCACTTTCTTTTCCTTCTATCAGCTGAAGTATTCCTCATGTCATTTTTTGCAATACCGGGGCCAGGGGGTATACCATATGGCATTGGAGAAGGAGCTTGACTAGACGATGTTGTCGCAGCAAGGCTTGTAGCAGGTACTGGTGGTAGTGCAGGCACAGGTGGCTGGGGTTGAGTCGAAGCAGGAGCAGGAAGCGCAGTACTAGGTTCTGGAAGTGGTCTTGGTAAAATGTGTTTTAGCCGATTGTTCCTATAGTTCTTCCAGAAGTAGAACTGCTGTCTATGTGTCAATTCCTACAATAGAGACAATTTTTGGTCAATCCAAGAAACACAAAGCAAAGAAATTCTTAAACTTAAAATGCAATTAATCTGGCATGATACAACTACGTACGTAATTAACCAAGCAAACAAAGAACCTATTAGTGACATTAGATAAGATAGATACATCAAGCTGAGAATCAAATAAATTCTTATCTTTCACAATTTCGGTATGAATAGATTGTTCGAATTAAGTAAAATGACACAGAATCCATATCTATCTATCTTTGTCTCAATTCATACAATTTGCAACAAAAAAATTTCTCAAGGACTTTTAAATAGAAACTGATAGAGAATGGTGTATCACATGAGCACTCTAATATGAAATCTAGGAGAAATAATGATTTTGTAAAAGGATAGAAAGATATCACTATTTACCTTATTGGTAGGATGTGCCATTGCATTGCGAAAATTTGCATTCTGAAGAAGCTCAAGAAAATAGAGGCAGTGAGGATACCTAGCATTCGTAGAAAATGAGCAACTAAATCAGAAAGCAACCCATTTGAACAAAGCATCACTAGAATAAAAATGACAGAACTGGTTCAAATTCTTTTGTCGCATTGAATGTTGAATTTCATTTATCCTTGTGTAAAATTCTTTATAGAGTTTCCCTATTTAACATAATCTAGTGCCCTTGAGTAGAATTGTAAAACATAATCCCTCTTCCAGGCTTTAGTGGGACAAGAAGAATATAATGCTTACATGATAAATTTAATATATTCAGGGCGTTGCCAATATTGAAGATACTTCAAGTACCCAATGAATGCTTCATCCTCAAAATATCGGTTCTGAGCCAAATCTGTTAAAAAGAGTAACAACTATAAGAAAAAGAACAAAAACAAAAGCTACAATACTAACTCATGCACCAAGCAATGACAAAGCATGACATGTTTTTTTTTGTCAAAAAAGGGGAATTTCGATTGGATTAAGAGAAATTACAATGTGTTTCGAGGAAAGGAATTTTCCTCAATATATCTGTTAAGTGAACCCTCTTAGTGCAAACCCAACAGGGAAACTACACTTGGGTGACATTGGAGTTGCACTTGGATGACATTGAGTTTGGTGACAGTGGTGACTTTATCTCTAACTCTCTCATAATCAATCATTCTCTCGAATCAAAATAATTTATTTTAATCATTCATCTATCATTCTCTCACGTCAAAGTACACTAAAGTCACCAATGTCACAAAAGCTCAATGTCACCCAAGTAGTTTCCATGACATTGAGCTTCCGTGACATCGGTGACTTTAGTGTATTCTGATGAGAGAGAACGAAAGATGAATGATTAAAATAAATTATTTTGATGAGAGAGAATGATTGATTATGAGAGAGATAGAGACAAAGTCACCAATGTCACCAAACTCAATGTCATCCAAGTGCAACCTTAAACAGACCATGTACTTGAAATTAAATAGAAGCCAAACACCTAATCTACTCCTGAATAATCTGCTGTATCAAAGATACCGATTACTTATTATTCCAACATCCTTTTTTCACAACTTATTCCTTGCTTTCTAACTAAACAATTTTTTTTGCCCTTTCAAATACATGATTCAACAACCACATATGCAGCTATAACTTAAAGAAGCTGAAACTCTTAAAACATATTGATAAAATGAAAATCATACAGTGGATGTAGGTAGGATTAGCAAGGCATTGAACAAATTCCAGTTCCAGCAAAAACCGTTGTCGCCCATCATCTGGATCCTTGTATATATTCTTCGGCCTAGAGAAAAACAACCATCAGCGCTTAAGTACAGCTCAACAGGTTCAACAAATCCCAAAATCATACTTCTATTAATGAAAAAAGAAATTGATTAAGACAGAACAAATTAAAATTTGTAGTATAGGGAAAGCCCTTGAAAAGGCCACACACTTCACGCTGAATAGAACACAAATATCATTGGTTATAACCAATTTATGCAGGGTGGCTCTAGAGCTTCCTCTGAAAAACCAACCAGGCCTGGTTGGCTTACACTTCCAGCATAAAGTGCCTCTCCTTATCTTTTTGCACCATAAATTAAATTTTCAAACTAATACCAGATACGCCCAATATAACAAAGGTTGATCATAAAAAAGGAGCAAAAGAGCAGACTGATCAAAGGGATAAGCTGCTGTCTAAAACCCAATCCGAGGAGAATAAGAGACTAGAAAGACTGAGTCTCTAAGTTTTGTACAAGAAGGATGAAAGACGTATCAAGGGGAACAACAAAAATAAAAAATCGGAGACGGATAAAACAGTTAGAGGAGGAATGACAGAAGGGACATATGCCAATTGGAGAGTGGAGCAATAAAGAATCAGCTCTATTGTACAGCACTCGTTTCTACATTTTTTTTACCGTCATTCCACCTTTCTTGTCTTAGCTCTCACCTTTATTTTTTAGGTTTACCAGTCTCTGTTTTATCAAATTTGTATCAAAGCTCCCAACCCTGGGAGAGAATGAAATCTACAGGAAGGGAAGCCTTAGAGACAAATGGACGAAACAGGAAGGTAATTGACAGGAAAAGAGGCTAATGATGGACACTCTAATGCTTGCAGTGAGAGCAGCCGTTGCTTGTCATACAAGGGTTGATCATGACTAATGAGTGGGGAATCACAGAGGAGGGAAAACATTCTTCACAAAGGCTAAGCCTCACCACAACTAACAATTTTTCTAATATGTCCACTTTCTGACCCCCCCACACCTTTAACTATATGGAAATGATTCCATATCTCTCTCCATGTTAGAAAGATAGAATACAAGAAAATGAGAGAAAGTTTGATTTTCAGAATTCATTATAATTGGTTGAATGATAACAATTATACTACTTTTTTATTTATTACAGATACATATTGTAACAGACTCTAGCTAACTTGAAGCCTGTAGAACAAGTTACTGACTTTAACTAACTAGAAGCTTCCAACAGAAGCTATTAACAAGAGAGAAATTCAGCTGTCATAAGACAGCTGTAACACCTAACTTACAGAGGCTGGGCTCAAGGCTCAGTCCATACACTATCTCTAACACTACACTCTCCCATTGCCATTTGTCCCTTCTGTTATTCCTCCTCTAACTGTGTTTTCTCCCACAACAACTTTTGTTGTTCCCCTTGATATGTCTTTCTTCTTTCTTGTATAAACTTGGAGGCCTACTCTATTTGTCCCCTTATTGTCCTCGGGTTGGGTTGAGATAGCAGACCCACCCCCTTGCTTACTTTTCCCCTTTGCTCCCCTTCTACGATAGACTATCGTTGTATTGGGCCTATCAATATCAAACACAACCTTAAAAAAAATGTGGCCATGATAATGTGATATGCAAATGGCATTGAGATTAAAAAAGATTACAATCATACTTACGGTGATGGTGGGGTATCTCTTGGACTCTCGCTTTCAGTTTTAGAGGCCATGGAAACAGAATCCTCAACTACAAGAACAAAAACACACCTATTTAGTGAAACATAATTAGCAGGGTTAGAGCTTGGAACTTCTATATGACCCAGATCACCTTTGAATATTGATTTTGAAAGTTAAACCAACCCAAATTAGAGCACCAACTCTATGAATTAAGATGGAATGGAGATGTGTGAATGTTCAGAGAATTATTGACTGAGACACATCATCAGCACAATCAAGAAATACCACCAAGTCATTGGTTGAATAGGTATATATATCAAAAAATTCAAAAAAATAATATATATATATATATGATAGCCTTATCAGATTAAACACAGTTTATAATTCCATTTCATAGCAAAATCAATTTCAAAACCCAGAGTGAAAAACTTTATTTGCACAGCCACAGGAATATCAAATATATAAAAGCGTTTTGGCTTAAAAATTGATTGCACCAGGCTGCCTTTTCTAAACTGCATATAGATGCAAAAGAATAAAAGGAAACCTGAAATGATTATGTGATGCCCTGCTACTCGTAAAACTGATAACAGTGAACAAGGGCGGACCTGGACTTCCAATATCAGTGGGGCAATATTTTTTGTCAAATGATTAAATAATACAAAATTTAATAAGAAGCCTAACATTACAACAAGTTTACAAATAACACCAAGGTTGCTTCTACCAAACAATAATAACAGAAACAGAACAACATTTGTTGAAGACTTTCAGAACAGCTCAACAAAACCGCATAAAAAACCAGCAAAAGACTTTCAGAAGTTATATTTCAAAGTCGATGACTTTGTTATTCTCCCTATTACTACTAGCTTTGTCTATGGGCATAACCAGAAAAAATTTCTTCATCCTAATTCAATTATACAACAAACAAAATATTAGAGGCAATCAAACCAAAAACCAGAATACAAGCATTCAAACAGCTATGAGGCAATCAAACAGACTCAAAAAAGAACAAAGTTAAACCATCCTAAGGCCAACATGCTACTGGTTATCAAAGGAACCAATGAGCAAACAAAATAAACAAATAAAAACAAAAATAGGGAATAAGCAACACAGGAACATATCAAAAGCAAGGAACAGAAACAAATAAAATCAATTTCAATAACCAAACCCTAAAAGTTAAAATCAATTTCAATTTTAATACTGCAATCACTACTACTCTCACTATCTTAATTCAATTTCAATTTCAATATCCTGGTTCAATTGCTCACTGCTACTATCAGGTAATTTGAGTTTAAAATCAAAACTGACCTAAAAGAGAAGAGGAGAGGAGATGGCTGACTGACTGACTGAGAGAGGAGAGGAGATGGGCTGAGAGAGAGGAGGAGAGCGACAGCCGACGGTTCACTGGTGGGTGGTGGTGGTGGAGTGACTGCAGGACCGGTGGTTGTTTGTTGGGTTCGTGCGATTTAAGAAAGAAGAAGGAAAACGTGCGTGTGTTGTTCTACTGAGTGAGTGCTGATACAGATTACTAGAAAACAAAAAATGTTGGGCTGGGCTAAAAAAATTGGGCCTGAGCTGGTGTGGCTATTGCCACACCCTGCCCTGCTCAGGTCCGCCCCTGACAGTGAAACATGTCATCATGTGTCAAGACATGGAGTTAGATATTTAAAGGTTTTCCATGGTATCAAATACAAAAAAAAAAAAAACATGAGTAACTCAAATACAGGTGCAATCCATTGTCGAATGATGACGACGACATAACCATCATCATAATAATGATAATAATAATTCAGGCAGTCAAAGTGTGTGATTAGACCCTTGACACCAAAACAACGTGGTTACAGACACAGTTTCAATTCATTAATTACTTACTGAAGCATATAAGGGAAAGAATGTACACGTCGCTAGCTGTTACTGCAGCACCAATTTCTAATTGTTTGCCAAACAAATCAAATTGACATAAATTACTGCAGATTGTTGTTGTGCTGCATTCACGTTGTCATGTTGACACACATTACTAAAGCCAAACGCTATTTCCAGCAGGGGCGGACCTTCTCTAGGGTGGGGATGTGCCATGGCATGACACCCGTCAAAATTTTATTCTTTTTAGTAGATCTATATTGTATCAAGAGTGTTTTATTTATCCATATATATTACAAGTTTCCCCAAATATTGTTAGTTGTATCTAATGGTGTAGTAGTGACAAGAGTTTATTTTGAGAGTGGATGGTCAGGCGAACGAACGATCCCAATAGTTGTCATTTTTTGTTTCAAGTTAGTATACAATGTGATGAGAAAGATTGAACACGCGCAAATGAGGTAAAAGGTAGCGATTTTACCACTATTTGTTCTTTACATTAAACGTTAATACCAATTAATATGACACCCTCTAAAATTTCAGTCAAGATCCGCCACTGATTTCGAGATAAATAAGCACATCCTAAATAAACAGATTCCAGCTCATAACAAAGTGAAATGAGACACTAAAAAAAAAAAGAAATACACTACTTCGAGTTTAATACAGCAAACCTATAGGAAACCTAGAAAGTAAACTAAGAAGAACCAAATCCTAATAAAACTAAGCTCTTACATAATAACTGTTTATATCATATAAAATAAATTCAAGACTACAGACCCAATTTGGTCCCTCAAAACTATGAATTAAGCAAATCTACATACATGTTATATACCTGATATGGATCAACCTTGAGAAAAGTTATGTGAGCCAAAATTGAAATTGAATGATGAGTAGAGTTTCCACCTGCGTTTAGTTTAGCGGCCAGGTTTTGCTTCTTATGTCTGAGACTGAGAGAAAGCCAAATAGTGATAGATAGCAGTTTTTTTAATTTTTATTTGTTTTTTCGAAAAAGGAAGTAGATTGGGCTTGCAGCAGAATCTCAAGTGTTTGTTTTTTCCTTCCAAATTTCTTTTCCCACCCTCCCTTCTTCTTACGAGCTCTCCGTTTGTTTTGGCTTGAAATATCAGCTACAATCCTATGGCGTTGGAAGGTATCTTCCAATTGTATATTTAGTAGGTTTTAATGTGTGTTTTAAGTTATAATTTTCCCTAGGCTACATATGAATCACATGTTATTTTCCTATCTCTTTTTTTAAATCCATCGGAAGCTAAATTCCGATGCGAACCTACGTAAGCTCTGAAACTTTTTTTCAATCAAACATACAGATAGGTCAAACACAACTCCGATAATAGAATGTAAAAGTTAAATAAACAGTACATAAAACATAAAAATGAAAAAAAAATTACAACTCAATTTGAACAAACATACGTGTAGATCGGTACTTTTTTACCTCCATCGATCCAAAACATGGAATGTACATCATCATCTTTAAGAACTGACCAATAATGTCATATTGTACCATTGTCGTTTACATTCGTCATAGCTTTGGAAGGGACATGATATGTAACTTAGTACGCAATTTGATTGTCCCATGCTAAATAAATAAAAGAAGTGGTTAAGTGTACTCTTTAGCTGAGCCCTTCGTCTCTATGGACTCTATATGCATTTCTACCATGTTTTTAAATACTCAAATTTCACAAAAGCTCGGTAAGGATCCATGCTTAAAATGAGATAAGATGGTAAAAATTGCAAGAAGAAAATGAAAGCTTTTGTGTTTTGGGTAAAAATGTTCATATTTATATAAGACATGGTGAGATATTGCCCACAAAAAGCGTTGCTACAAATGGGATTAGATTGTCTATCATTATACAGTGGGATCAAGTGAAGTTAAATCTTTATCATTATACAGTGGGATTAGATTGTCTATATTATTTTTTAGGATGGTTGGCCACCTCTTCCGATATCTATAGTTCTCCAAACAAACACCGTCTCTCCATAAATTGATTCTCCCGTTGCTCAACTTCTTGTTTTTTTACCCGTCCTTAAAATATACATGAACAAAATGTTTAGGAATCAATCCAATACACATAACTTGTGAAGATGAGTTTGGTGGTGGACGACCTCGCAATGGAAAAAAAATGTTTTAGAATATTTTCATCCTACCATAAGCAAATTCAACTATGTGAATGATTGTTGCCAAAATGCAATACAATTTGTCCATGTCAATCCTTCACTTTGGCATTTTGTATTGCAAAATTGTAATAAATTATGAGACAAACTTCAAGGCAATAGTGCTCAATGTCACAAATGCAATGCAATTCATTCAAAAGTTATGAGACAAATTGTATTGCATTTTGGCAACAATCATTCAAACTAATGAATTTTTTTTTTTTAAAAAAAAAGACAACTATTTCTTCTTAAAACATATTAATCCTTTCACTTTTTAAAATCATGCCTAAGAGTACTAATTAGCAAGACACTTATCTTATTTATCTTTTAACTATTTATTGTTATTGAAAAACTTCTAAACTTCTAGGTGTGAGTTCCAAAAAATACTAGAAATTTTGAGTCTTTTAAATATTCTGAAAAAATTAAATTTGTATTTTCTGGTTGTTCAAGAAAACTCAAATTTAACTTTTTTGAAACATATTTTAATTTCATAAAACTTGTATTTTCTAAAAGAGTTGCGCTATTTACCAGAGAAAAAACGATCACCACCAAATGCATATGTGTCTGCTTTTTAATGGTTGTAAAATTGATTTTTATATATTTAGCGGAAAACATGCATGTGGTGGTGAAAATAGGACGCCTTCGTTATTTATCCTTTATAATAAAAGCTACACTTGCCAAGCTGACATGTTAGCCCTAATTCATCCTCATTTTCCCTCCCCAATACGTAATTAATGTTAATCTCATCTGCCAACCACTCCCTACATCTCAGTCGTAGATCTCATAACATTTATGTTCGTAATCAAGGACATGATATCAATCACCCATTAATAACATTAATCACCAAGTGCGATTTTAGAAATGTATCATCAAACAGTCAATAGACAGATATAATTAACCAGGTGGACGCATTCATGTTAATGTTGGGGAGTTGACATTGGCAATTGGAATAAACTTAACGAGCCTTTACATGCATTTATAGCATGTTGGCACACGTTTGAATAATTTGTGCAGAAGAATCGTATAAATAATGATATTAAGTAGTATTTTGATTTACATTTAATAATAGCATATTTGGAATTGTTAACTTATTTCTAATTTGTGTGTATTTTTACATATAGATAGTCACTTATGCTAAATTTGTTGACGACATCATAAATAGAGAATCAACGGATATTGAGCTTATAGATGATTTAGGACATTATTGGTTACTGAAGCTGACATTTGATGATGAGAATAACACTGTCAAATTTGGAGGAGATTGGAAGTCTTTTTGCAACGCGGGACAGCTATATGTGGGCAATGCAATAACGATTGGGACAGGTGCTTTAGGGGGTTGTGCTACACTATATTGCACATTTGATGTTGATATAGTGTTCGATTCAAGAGATGACTCTATTATTTTTTTAAGGAAGATATCACTCTATTTGTTTGGCATGTATTTCGTCCTATTAAATGTATTGGTTTGTGGTTGATCATCAATTATGAATGCTATTTCATTTGATTTATTTTTCCATTCTCTATTGTAGTATATTTAAATCAATCAATATATGAATCAACCTGAGTAGGCATATAAGTAATAATAAGTGACATTCATTATCTCTAAAAAAAACGTGACATTCATTATAAAAGGGAGATTAATCGAACTAAACATGACAATGCTATGAAACAAAAATATCAATATTATACATTAGTATAGAGATCAACAACGGTCGGTCAATCCTCAAACAAACCATCACATATGATAACCAAATGAAAAGCATACATTTTTAGCTTTCAACCACGCTGGTTTTTACCTTTTCCATAAGTTGCATGACTGATTAAATTTGTCAAAGTGAAGCATAATGATCAGCTCTCTTGACGTACATGATTCATAATATGGTAATTTCATAAGAGGGAAGGTATGTCTTTCAATAAATTGATGCAATATCACATGGGTATATATAGATGGTAGATAATTTGCATACAAAGTATAGGTAAAAGGTCATATTGTTTTAAATGTCCAGATCATGTTAGTGGACTTCTGAAATTTAACTACATTTTTATAGTCAAAACAAGACATTGAGGAAAAAAGCTACCTAATCATCATTGTAAGAAAGTGGTGGAGGATTGAATATTAAACCACCAAAAAGCTACCAAAACAAATCAATTGGATTGAATCAGATACTTAATAAAATATCCTTCTCAAGTTATATCGATATCATAAGTTATTTTTTTGTTAGAATGACCAACCAAAATGCATACACTTTATTTAATGACGTGAGGATGATAAATGGTCTCATATATCAACAACTTCTACAACTGGTATTTTTATTTGTCATCACCCGTATTTTTTCATGGTCAGTTATATGTGTCAATTTCAAGGGTTACTTCAAGAGGTGGATTAAAGATACTCATAACCGATGAAGATGGTGAAAACACAAATGTGACTACAAACGTGGTATATGATGAAGTATTCCGCAATGTATGACATCGTATGTATCATGTTGGTAGTGTATACATGAGACAATCTTAATTTGGATTTGAATGTAGTTCGTATTAATTAAGTAACTTATTTCTGTGATATATCTCTCAATTTTTCATTAATATTTAACGTATGAATGACGGGTAATAGTCTAGTTCTTAGAAAAGTTGTTCGTAAAAACAATCATTTCCTTTCTTAAAACCTGGAATTTGAGGTTTGTAGAAGTTTTGAGAAACTTGAGAAATTAAAATAACGAATAATTAAAAGAGATATATTGAGATTTTGGTAATACAAAGTATGAGTTATAAACAAAAAATATGTAAATTATACACAAGTAAAATGGTCGTGTACCATGTATATATTTTTTTCGTCATTATATCAAGAATTCATATCATATTTCAATTGATTTAATGGTGAAATTTATTAATCAAGTAGTAAAAACTAACTTGCAGATAATGTAAGATTTGTCTCCTCCCTTATATAGCATTTTACGCATATTTATTAAAAAAGTCTTCTATTATTTTACGCATATTTATTAGCATTTCATGCCCAACCCATTCCACTTGGACTTCCAGTATGAGCTGCAAATGCCAAGAATGAGTGGAAGTTTAACACATAATTAAAATGATGATATCCTTTTGCCATAAATAAGTCTATAAAACATCTCTTTCTACGTATTCCGAAGTTTGAAAAGAAATATTCAAAGTCTACCTGCCTTGCCACATACCAAAAACCTTGTGATATAGAGCAGGTATGCCTAATCTTTATGAAAACAAAATGATTTAGTAAAATTAAAGTTGGCACTAATCCACTTCTTTTTCTTTTGGACTAAACCACTACTATATGACACAGACAAATACTATAAATGGACTAACTCATAAACATTAAGAGAAATCAAAAAAATGAATGAAAAAGAAAGGAAGAAACATATTAGGGAACCACCTTCAATTCCTTTCATTTGGGAAACAAAACCAGGCATTCCTATAAAAGATTGGAAGCCAGTGGACTCATCATTTTGTCAATTACCAAAAATTCCACTCAAACAAATTGCCTCAATTCCCTTTGTATGGGAGGAAAAACCTGGAATACCCCTCCCTAGTTTCTCACATGTTGATGAGAGTGAAACCATAACTACCTTGGACCTTGAATCATTTAGTTTTGATACAAATGAATCCTTTAACTCAGTTCCTTCTTTGCTTGCAAATTGTCTTGTATCATCAACTAAACTCTCTACAGCCATTCCATTACAGCAAACTCCATCCTCTCCAGCTTCGTCGGAGACGGATAGTAGTATAAGCAGCTATGAAACTGGAAGGTCAAGTTTAACTGGTTCTGCTTTTTTGGAATGTCTATTTCCTTTGTTTCCACCAAAGTCTAGTTTTCTTGAAAGGGATATTGGTTACAATGAAAAGTTAAGTTCAAGTTTGGTGGAACTAAAGGGAAATGATTTTGAGAATGAAGATTATACTTGTGATATGTCAATGAAGCAACCAACACTTGGGGAGTTAATTATGATGAGCAGAAGAAGAAGCTGCCTTAGAAAGGCAACTCAAATGAACAAATGGGATCCACCAAAGGTAACTCTTTTTTTTTTTATGTCAATAAACATTTCTTTGGATTATGTTACACATTTGACATAACCGTCACATAATCTAGAACGTTGAGTTAAGATCAGACGACACATACTCAAGTTAGTAAACCAAGTATTCCAAATACAAAGTCAGACTACGAACCAATTTTTCTCGATGAGATTATTCAAATTAGCATCTAAATTGTTTACTTTTAAGTATGGATAAATTTTTATATGAATATGCATGCTCTTGCAGAAAAGTATATTTTGAATACCAACATTTACTCTTTTGCTTCAACGTGCAGAAAACCACAAGAAAGCAAGCTTTTGGATGCTTCTCCGTTGTAACAAGCAGCAGTATCATTGAAGGGCTGTTGAAGAGAAAGTACTACCCTAGGCTGAAACTAGTCTAAAGATAAGCACCGATGCGGCTGTAGAGTAACCATTAAAGGATTTCCTTTGTTGAGATTGCAGAATGTTGATTGTATTAGAATTTCCTTGTGTGTTGTAAACTATCATATTGTATTTTCTTTAGAGTAGTGATATTTTAACAACCATTCTCGTATAATCTTTGAGACAACTTTGTTGTTCTCTTTTCTCATCGGTCAAAAACAATATAGAGAGAAAAAGGAAGAGAGAGAATAAAAACATAATGTGAGTATGAGAGAGAAAGTTGTACAAAAGTTGTACCAAAATGGTTGTACAAATATCATTTCTTTTTCTTTAAGATATCTCATGTCTCATAGCTATAATCCACATGTGGAGGTGTATAGATTCCTTCCCAAAATGAAAGCAACAAGTTGAACTAGTGTTTTTTTTAACCTGAAAGTGATTGAATATGGAAAACAAACACCATAATTTATAAAATGAAAGTGATTGAATATAACTATAATATCGGACACCAACAAGCACCATGTATGTTTGTGCTATAGGAAGAACCTTCCGTGTCAAACAACTTAGAAAAAATCTTGAATTAATACAAGACATTTTTTTCTAATGGATGAATTAGGTAGAATATAAATGATAAAATACTAAAACCTTTTCATGTAATTTTTTTTTCCAATAGTACGACATAAGGTGTCTGCTATTTCATTACACCTATCATAGGTCACAAAATCAGTACATATCAGTATTGATCCATGAAGTATTTTTTAAAGGAGTATTGATCCACAAAGTTAAACAAAGAATATTTCTTTGAATTATACACATATGGCATGCAATCTAAACTGTTGAATTGAGATCGGATGAGACGTGTTCTAACATAGTAAATCATGTCCAAAGCACGGTTGGGATGTGAATCATGATACACAATTGCGGATGATTCCCAATTGTAACCAGCAACAGTATGATTGAAGGACTGTTGAAGAGAATGTACTACCTAGGCTGAACCTACTCTAGGCAGCAAAGATCAAAAAGAAAAACCATTGTTGCTTAACAATTGCAGAATGGTGATTGTGTTGAAATTTACTCGTGTGTTGTTAACATATGTATTTTCTTCAAGTTCATAGCACTACTTCACTAGTGGAGATGTATACATTTCTTTCCATAACGAAGATTAAAAAACCATTCACATTCTGCAAATCTGATTCCAAGACAATCATAGTTTGTCAATTAGACGGACACCCATCATAACACATAAACACCATAAACAATCAAATGATTAAAATTTACACTAAAGATATCAAACACCAACTCGTCACACCAAATACGCCTTCACCGTGTAGTGTTGATGCTACATAGGTCAAATAGGTTGTGGAACAAAAGAAGAAGAAACTTTAATTACGACAGGACATAAACTCTGTAAATACTAAAACCATATCTTGCCAAAAATTTCCAACATAAACACATGAGGTGTTGCTATTTAATTACACCATATAACCATATCCTGTCACAAAATAAGTTTCGATCCATAAAGTAAAACATGGATATTTATACCCAAACCAACTAATCTAGGAACAAGTGCTTCTACAATATGCATTAGAAAATTCCTTAAGCTTTCTTTCTATTGTTTTATAAAACCCAAATGGCCATCCTTTCTATTTGCTAAGGTTATATATAATTATGAAAATATCAAAACACTGAAAAAAGTAGTCTTTACTTTAACCCTTCATCAACTTTTGTCTTAATCAGGTCGTGTATCACAATAGGAAGATGCTGAGAGTCAGAGAGAGCTCTTGGATATGACATCCCCAAAACGAACAAACCATTGAGCATTAGACAAATTGTTATCCCGCTGAGGTTGTAAACCATCCAATTTTCTGTGGTGCTGTCCCTTCTCGGCAACAAAAGGTGCATAGTCAAAACTCTTAGCAGCAGCTGCAACTTTACTTGGAGGTGTAGGAAGTAGTGAAATAAGCACCCTGGCTACTTCATGCATGCTAGGCCTCTCAGAAGGGTTCCTTCTTGTGCAAAGCAGAGCAAGTTGAAAGGTCTTCTTGACATGAGCCAAATCAATACAGGTAATGGATACCTCTGGATCCACAGCCTCCATTACAGTGTTACTATCTGCCTTGGACAATATCTGAAAATTCATGTTAATCACAGTGAGACTATTAAACAATAAAAAAATCAATATCAGTTAATAGTATATTCCACACATAATCGATTGATGTATGTTATCAAATCTAAAATAGATAAATAATAGTATAATTGCACACATACCAATTGATGCAAGTTGGAATCGTTGTCCACCGCCTTCTTCCCAGTAAGTAGCTCCAGCAAAACAATGCCAAAGCTATAGACATCTGATTTTTCATTCAGCCTAGACGTCCGTGCATATTCAGGATCAATGTAGCCTATAGTTCCAAGAACATAAGTTGAGGCATGAGTTTTTGTGGCTGGGATGCTTTTTGCAGTTCCAAAATCAGAGAGGTGAGCCTCAAAGTTCTCATCAAGCAAAATATTTGAAGACTTGATGTCCCTGTGAACAATCCGGGGGTTGCAGTCATGGTGAAGATAAGCAAGTCCTTCAGCAGCTCCAACAGCAATCCTCATCCGTGTTTCCCAATCAAGTTTTACCTTCAGTGGACCTGTGTCAAACAAGACATTTTTAAGCACCCAAAAGCAGCATTGCGGAGATATAAACAAATCTAAACTCCAAAAATACATAAAACTTTCGTTGCAAGTAACACCAAAATCCTGCATCAAATTAATATAGAAATTTGTTTCAGTTGGGAAAAATTACCATGTAGAAGATCCCAGAGTGAGCCATTTGCCATGTACTCATAAAAAAGGAGATTTCCATAAGGAGTAAGTGCATAGCCATGCAATGTGACAAGATTTCTATGTCTAATGCTGCCAATTGTTTCAAGCTCCGTTTCAAATTCTCTTAAATTGTGAGGATGCTGATTGTACAATCGCTTGACTGCAATGGGTCGGGAATTTTTCAACACACACTTGTATACAGTACTAGAGGCACCATACCCTATGATAAATTTCTCACTGAGATTCTCAGTGCTTCTCATTATATCATCCAAAGTGTGTATTGCCAAATCCATATGAAGAATGACAAGTTTAGGAGGCACTGAAAAGTCACAAAAAACAAAAACAAAGTAAGGAAAAAAGGCTAGCTTGAAGGTACTATCCAAGAAGCATTTGATTATTCACCATACCTTGCCCTGTCTTACCAGATCCTTTCACCAACTGCTTTGATTGGATGGATCTATAGATTGCGACAATTACCATAGCCAATAATATGATGATACCAAGAGTGAGACATATAACTGCAACTCTAGAAAATATCTCTGAAAAGAGAAAAGACACTATGGTCAGTAATACTTCCACTATGAAAAACAAATAAACATTGCAAATGGATTTCACTTCACAAACCTTTTGATTTAGGAATATAAGGACGACAAATTGATCCTACCCAATTTCCACATAATAAAGGATTTCCAATGAAGCTGCAAAAGCCCACATTAAAAGTCATTGACAGAAAAAATTCATGATTATGAAAATGCAAGGTTTCTCTGCACTACCTGTCAGCTGCGAACCGCGTGAAGTTCTTTGAAGACGGAACTACTCCAGAAAAGTTGTTATAAGAAAAGTTCCTAAAACATGAAGAAATAAAATACATTAGCAATGGATCTACTTCAGAGAAGCACAAAAAATCATAACAGGCATACTCACAAAGTGGAAAGACTGAAACAATTGGTGAGCTGTTCTGGAATCTTCCCATGCAGATCATTGTTGTTCAAACTCCTACCATAAAGTTCAAAAGTAATGGTAACTCAGTGGAACTAGTCATCCAAACAAGGTATAAACACAACATAAAAGCAGAAAACACTTCACAATAAAACGTACAGAGATGCAAGGTTCTGCAGCTGTCCAATTTCTGGAGGAATGCTGCCTGACAGGTTGTTGAAAGACATATCCCTAGAGACAGAATAAATCATTATGAATCAATTAAGCCATCCACTAGGATAAACAACTTAACAGGATGTTGAATTTGGACCCTCCAAATCAGAAAATATCTACAAAACTTACATAGTCTGTATGCTTCTGAGATTCCCCAATTCAGCGGACAACGGACCTTCGAGATGGTTATGACTCAAGTTCCTACATTTATATCATGCAATATATCACTCAAATTCAGTATTCAGTAACAACTAACAAAAAAACAATAAAAAGAACATGACATTGTTTATTACAACTTTTATCTTACAGGGTCAAAAGATGCTCTAGATAACCAACAGATGCTGGGACGTGTCCAGAAAAATTATTGCTAGATAGGTCCCTGACACATAATAGTGAGTCAAATATTATTGTTAATATTCAGCATACAGTGAAACTTATCGGTCTAGGTATATGATTTCATGAACTTACAGTGTATCAAGATTAATGATATGACCCAACTCGACTGGTATATTCCCTTTGAAGTTATTTGCAGAAAGGTTCCTGTAGATAAAAAGAATACTCGTGTGATTATAAGAATTCTACTAAAACTATAATGAAAAAATATTAAATTTGTCAGAACGTACAAGTAAGTCAGACTCTCAAGGTTGCGAAAGGTCGTTGGAATAGAACCGCTTAACTGATTGCCATGCACATTACTGCAAAGGAAAACCAAATGAGTAAGTAAACAATATGCATGCCAAAATTAAAACTAAATTCCCTACAACAGTTGGCTAGTGCTCTAAAATCTTACAACTGATTTAAGGCTGTGCAGGAGCTGATGTTATGTGGAATAGATCCCTCAAGGTGATTATTGGCAAGATTTCTGAATAGATTATAAAAAGCAAATTAGAATCAGACACTCACACCTTATACTTCTTATTCAAGGTATAACTGATATTTTTATAACTCACAATTCAAACAGATTTTCAAGCTTCCCAAACTCCTTCGGAATTTCACCCACCAGTTGATTACCATTCAATTGCCTGGAAAAATTAAGCTTGGTAAATTCGTGCACAAAACTAAGATACTGATGATACAGATGGAGATCAACTCACAAGTAGCTCAGTTTAGACATATTGCCAAGCTCGGGAGGTATTGAACCAGTAAGCATGTTTCCGTGAAGGTACCTGCATAACTAAAACGCTTAGAAAGAAACAATAACTATATAGAGATTTAACTACGGTAGAGTGACACTCACAGCTTGCCAGTGAAAGACAGATTTCCTAGTATAGGAGGAATTGGTCCCACTAACTGATTCTCACTCAAATCCCTACAACAATGCAAGGATCCAAAATAGCCATTATGGAAGTGAATCTCTAAACATTGTAATATCAAGTCAAATATGTACAACTAAAATGCTTATAACGATAATGATGAAATAATCAGATTACACTTACAAAATTGCAAGAGCTTGCATCAAACCAATCACTTCTGGTATCTTCCCAGTTAATCTATTTCCTTGAAGTGACCTAAGAAGATATCACAATGATAAATGACTGTTTATTTCACCACTTAATGTAACAAACTTGTCGCCATTCGCTAAGAAAAGAACCCTCTGAGACTTTCAATGAGATATTAGGAAAAGCAAATGGTTCACAAAATTCATAAACATTTGAATAATTAGAAAAATAATAACAATTGGTCGTAGTACTTACAAAGTAGCAACTTGAAGAAATCCAATGTTATAAGGAATCTCCCCAGTAATCTGATTGTATGATATGTCACTGAAATTCAATGAGAAGATGCATTAAGAACTACAACAAAATAATATCTTGAGCAAAAGTTTAATGATATACAGAATACAAAACACTAGACATACAAGATTTCAAAACTTGTACAGTTGCCAATGCTTTCTGGAATAGGACCAGTCAAATTATTGCCTCTGACATCACTGAAAATAATATCAGAATAACAAAGATCAAAAGTCAAAACAGAAGTCTAGAATAAACTTAGTACATATAAAAAAAAATTAAATATGACAGGGCTTGATTACTCACAAGTACCACAAACCAGATAATTGGCAAATATCAGGAGACAAAATTCCAGTCAACATGTTCCCTCGTAATCCACTGTATCATTGTGCAAAACATACCACAACTGAAATATTAGAAATATCCAAGTTATAATGTATAATGTACATTATAAAAGAAAGGTAACCTACAGGTATTGCAATACTTCATTCCAATAGAGTAGCCTTGGTATCTCTCCTATGAGCTTATTTCGAGCAAGGTCACTGTAAACATGACAAGAGTGGTTATAGTTGTTACTAGCAAGACAATAAGTATAAAAAAATTTAACTAACACATTCTTAGCTCCACAAAACACAAATGATGACAAAATGAGAACTTACAGAGTCTTAAGGTTTGGAATTTGGGATAACGTGGAAGGAATAGGACCAGTCAACTGATTGTTCTTTAAGTTCCTGCATTATCAATATTAATCAAATTCAAATGAAAAGAAAGAAAAAAAAAACTGCACAACAGACTGAATTCTATATTCTAATTGAAGACTTACAAAAACTCGAGTTGCTTCAGCTTTGATATGGAGAAAGGTATATCACCATAAAGTTGATTATCAGATAAATCCCTTCAAATTCAAAATTAAAAAGGAAGCAATAAAATTAGTGCTTGTGCCACAAGGAAAACTCCAGCACAATAATTAATAAAGTAATAATAAAGGAAACAAGACAAGAGTCATACAGGTGAAAAAGTGCACCACAGTTCCCAATTTCATCTGGGATTTGACCAGTTAGTTTATTCCCTTGCAAATCTCTGTCATTACCAAAAAAATACATACATTGTTAACATACAAATCAAATAAATCAACATTAAAAAAACATGTGCATGTGTAAACACAATAAGCGGGATACGGACACAACGACACAGGAAAATTTTTAGAATATCAAATTATTAAATTAAATGTAAAAACATGCGTCAGTGTCATATCGGGAAGTGAACAAGACTTCAGTATAGAATGTTAAGAGGAGACATACATGGATTGCAAGTTTCTTAAATCACCAATTGCTGGAGATATCTCACCACCAAGGTTCAAGCTTGACAAATTCCTTCATAAATATGAAAAAAAACATTAGAGCTTAACTCATACAAAAAATTGTTTCGAATGAGAGTGTAAGACAAGTGATGGATATAGACTGAGGGATAAAGGACTCACAGAGATACAACAGTAAGAGCATGACTGGCATTATCACAGAAGACTCCACGCCATGAGCAAAAGTCATCATTGTGTACATCATCCCAGTCAAGGAGAACGTCAGCTATGTTGTTGAAGGAAGACTTCATTGCCATTAATGCTTGTCCTAATGCATTTACCAAACATTCAAAAATAACACACTTCATAACCTTAATCAGGAAGTATTAATCTTTCCAAACATATGATCTTTTAATATTATTATTATTATCATTATTATTGTTGTTGTTGTTGTTATTATTATTATTATTATTATTATTATTATAGCACATATAGCACATATGTGTATAGTTGCAAACTGCAGTACCATCAGGGAAAAAATAATTGACAGAAATAAAAGAACAAGTTTCAACAAAAAAAAAGACACAAGTAAAAAGGAAAATTACTAATACTACTAATTTATAGTAATAATAATTAATAATTAAAAGCTGCTTAAATGCAAATTATGTAGTAGTACTAGTAATTAATACCACACTGCTCATAGAAAACAACTGTTCGAGTCACTACAAAACAACATTGGTACACTGCACTGCTCCTAGAAAACAGCCATTCGAACCAGTACATTCGCCACTTAGCATGTTTGGAAAATTGTTGAGGCACTCAAAAGCTAGTCATAAAAGAGGCAATCTTTTGATGCAACAAAAACAAGAGAGAAAATCAAATTTTAAAATTTATAACTTTTGGCTTCTTAAAAAAAAACAATTTCTTCTTAAAGTTGGTAGAATTTTTCTTCTAGTAGCATCTTGGTTTAAAAAAAGACACGAACCCATTAACTTTAAACTTGTTCAAAATCAGTTTTACAATAAGTTTTACACATAGCCAAACACACTTAAAAAATTTCATTTCTTTACAGCATCATGTATAAAGATTCAAGTCACTTTCTTAACAATATAGCTTCAAGAGGAAAGATAAAAAATGCAATATTGACGATTGATCTTAACAGAGAAAGTTCAACAGTAAATAAAATCGCAAAGCACATGGCTTATTTATTTCTACTCACGGGAAAAGCACTCATTATTAATTCCAGCATACAATATTAAAAAAAAGGGCCAAACATGCTTCATCAAATCCAACAGAAAAAAAAAATGATCTACTCATACCGCCGACAAAAAATGAAAAATACAGATATTTTTATCCATGAAAAAGTTATTAAAAAAATCGCATCACTGTTGCAATGGAAGGCTTTGAAAGTGAACAAAAAGGAGAATAGTTAAGTAAACCACTGTTTCAATCAACAAGGAAAATAAAAAAAATAGTGTATCTATTTATAGTAATGATACAACTAAAACAGTGTATCATAAGCAAGACAAGATTTTGATGAGTGAAGAGAAGAAAGAAGAAAAAAAGAACTAAAGAGGTTACTCCACATGACAATAATAGTTACAAAAGCACAAACCTTCTTCCTGAAGTGAAAATGCAGATGGAGAAAGAAGCAACAGCATGAGAAACATGATTGTCACAGGCATTAAGCCTTCGTCTTCCATTGTTACAAAGAAAGACAAAAACCTCAACAAGAGTAAGAATGAGAAAACAAAAATGTAGCTGTTGCAAAGGTTGTTGTTTGTTACAATGTGGGGGAGAGAGAGAGAGATAGAGCAGGCGTTTGGCGTGAAGTGTAAGGTAAACACAGAAGAATGTGTAATGAAGAGAGAGAAATAGTGAAACGGCGGTGAAACGACGTTTGATTAGTGTCACTGTTTATACTGGATGTTCTCGCCGTCATTTCTCACTGTTATTTATTATTTCTCACGCGCCTTCACTCGCATGCTGTAAATATCGTTTTTATCCCTATGCCTACGTAGCTATCTTTCATGCTTTTAAACCATTTTGCCAGTCTCAATACGCGCTCCCATAGCAGGATGTCCAATTTTTACCGTACACTCACGGACCTACGTGCGCGTGTTTACTACGCTCGTTAGATAAGGAAGGAGTACTTTACCGGGTTAGTCAGTGGTAGTAGACTGGTCTGCTATGTTAGAATTTAATCTAAAATAAATAAATAATGAATTTGGCTCTTTGAAATAAAAATTAACTGAAAAGGGTGAGTATAATTAAATTTGAGAGTATTAATCTAACCCTCGAACAAGTATTGTAGATATTTACACGCTCCAACTTTTTATTAATTTTCATCTTAGTCCTTCAAAAAAAATTATTTTCATCTTAGATTTTAAAATGACTTTAGAGAAAACGTATTGTTGTCGCCATTTCAAAGACTACTAAAGAGACATGTGCCATGACCAAAACTTGACTTTTTATACACTAACTTTTTATTCGTCGTCGCCACTACTCGAGTGACTAATAAAGAGACGCATATCATGAGCAGTTAAAATTTTATCAACTATAACGAAAACTATCATGTGTTCAATTTAACCTTATTGGATCTCACTTGATCTGACCTGATCAAGAGAACAACATCTAACGTGGTGAGCTAGTTGCTAGAACAATGGGGTTTGTAATAACAGACACTCTAACACTTAAATTTGTATAAATAGCAAGAATGCAAGATAAGGATAGATTTAATTGTACCTTAGAGAACGCAAAGGGTCCTCTTATACAGTGAAGGTGCACGTTATGTAAACATGGTTGGTTAGTCGTTTGTCGTTGTTATAGATGGGGGTTTCGTAATCTTCATACGTTACAGATAAATGAAGGCAAAAAAACATTATGATTAAAAATGTATGAATTAGTGGCTCCATACCGTTGCAAACATGCCTCCCTTGTCAAGTAGGGTTGTCAATAGTGTGGCTGGGGCGTCGGTGTATTGGGTCTGTTTATCGAACTCTAAATTACATGCAATGCCTTTGTGCAGTTTAAATCGATTACTGCTTTCCACCCAGCACAAATCACTTGCACTCTGCAACCTTGCCCGAAATACCCCTGCGTTAGTTAACATACGAAAGTGTAAAACTATGCGTTCGTTAACTAACGATGCGTGACTTAAGTCACACAAGTGTAAATTACTGCATGAGTTAACCCACGCACAGTGTTAACACACGCGTGAGTTAACTCACGCCCAGTCTTTGTAGAAAACAAGAAGAGGCAGAAACCTCTATTTTCCCTAATGTTTTTAATCCTTTTTTCATACATTCATTCAAGCATACATTTTTCATCATTTATTCAAGCATTCATTCAATCAAGCATTAACTCATAAGTATATTACGGGGAAAAAACATAATAAATCAACGAAATAAAATAACGAATAATGTCATAAAAACGCTAAAAAGCGCAAGTGTAATAGGTTTACAACCAAATCCAACAAAATGTCATAAAAAAAAACTACACAAGTCATACTGGTCCATCACGTGGATTCCTACTCCTCCTCCGCGGAGCCAGCATCTGCTCCAGCATGCTCCACTCAAATTGTATGCCCTGCATCAAGCGCATAACCTCCTCTGGATTACGAAACACATCAGGATGCCCCATTGCACATCCACTCTGGCCCTGATGTTGTTGATGATTTGGTATGGGTTGGGAGGATGTCTTGCTGCTGCTCAACAATAACCACCCCGTAAGGAGGGACAGGACGTGGAGGGGCATCAGCTGCATAGTCAGGAATGGCCGCAGGGGGGTTCACAATAGGATGTGATACTCTAACGAACCATCTCATGTACCCCCTAGTATGAGCCCACGACTGGTTATCCGGAATCGGATGACCCCTCTGTTGATGGTTGAGGACATGTAGAGCAAACTCCGTGAAGACCTGGGCCACATCATCTGCCGCAAAAGCATCAATGTATGTAGGAGGCCTGGGTCGTGGTTGGACATACTCGTACTGCCTAAGAACTCGCTCTGGCAAGTGACAGACCATCTTGTCGCGGCCGGCCATGATCCATCCGGAGCACCAGCATATGTCCTGAAAGGGCGTGATGTGTTGTCGTCTCTCGTACGGCCTCCAGGTGACATGAGAATCGTCCAACAAATCAATGGCAGCTCGGTAGTGTCCAAGATTAGAAAAACCCCTGGGAGGTTTCCATTAACTCACAAGCAGGGCAACAGTAGGGTCGTAGGCATCATCTTCAATCCTAGGAATGATGTTCGTCAAGTGTGCCAAAGTCCATCCCTGCAAACACAAAGAAATAAATTTATATCAGCACAAGTATTATACAAACAACTATACATTTACGATCCAATAAGTAAAAAAGAAGAAAAACAAATATTACCACAAACAAGGTCATGTAACCACCACAGGAGGCCACAGATGAGTCGGAGGTAAGAGATAGTTGCTCATATAGGAAAGCAAGTTTTATCCCACCCCATGACTAGCTATCCAACTCGTCCATATCTTGCAGCGCAAGCAACCACAACAGATTAATGTTTTTGCTGTTCTTGCCGGGAAAAATGGTCCAGCCAAGCAAGAGCAACAAAAACGCCCTAATGCAGGCCAACCTAACTTGAGCTCGCTCATCTTGCTCCTCCTGTGTGTCAGGCTCAAGCAGCTGATTACACCCATTCAAGAGCTCCTCGTAGCGCCTCTTCAGTACACCAAAACTGACATGAGCAGCACGCTGCGTGACTTAACTATTGTGGTGTGACTTAAGTGGCGCAACATCATAACGTGCGTTAGTTAAGTCACGCAGCGTAACTTAACTAACGCAGGGGCATTATTGTTCAATCAGCTGGGTGGGAGCGAAACATGCAGGACGAAAAACAGTAATCGTTTAAATCAACTCTGATGACCATCAACATACATGTGTTAAAAACTATATTTACCTCATACTCCTCTTCATGGACCATGTCAGTTCCATTTGCTAGATATTTTTGTAGCAACGCATGTTTCTTTAGCATTTGTATAAATCATACAAATAATTTGAATAATAGTTTTAAAAAAAATCTACAACAAGTTAAAATTTAGGGTTAAATAAGTTTTTTATTCATATAAATATATCATTTTCATTTTTAGTTCCTCTAAAAACTTCTTCAAACAATGATCCTTCAAATGTCTTCGGTCAACATTTATGTCCCTTGTTTTTAAGTCAATTCATGATGTTATTCGAACTTTTGAATGATTTTTTGCGCACATATTTAAGATATTATAACACTGTCTCTTAGAAAATTACAACATTTTTTAAAGGATAAATTAAATATGATATTAAGCTCGACGTTTAGATATTATTTTTTGTTCAAAAAAACTATATTTTTATGGAGGAGATTCTTATAATATTATAAATATGTCTGAAAAAACATTTAATGTTTAAAAAAACTATATTTTTATGGAGGAGATTCTTATAATATTATAAACATGTCTGCAAAAAACATTTAAAATCGTGAAGGGTACATATAGATTGACTTGAAAATAAGAACATAAAATATCGATGATGGGCCTTTATTTGAATAATTTTTTTGTAAGGAGCTGACAAAAAAATATAGTTAAACTACAAACGAAATCTTTATTATAAACATTTTTGTTGTTAAAAATTTGAAGCACACATGTCACTCTATCATTTTATATCTCATTTAATGTTTTCTTATCAACCAATCAAAATGGATTATGACACATTTATTTTATATCAACCAATAAAAAAAAGATTATGACTCATTTGTGTTTCATAAGCCAATCAAAATGGATCAATGACTCATTTGTAAATTAATACATGTTTTTTCCCTATATATAGACAATTCATTTTTCACCATTTTCATCTTTCTCCCATAAAAAAGGTTCAGTGTGTTTTTATTTGCATGATTGTAGATTATGGGGTTGATTTTCTTTTTTTTTTTATTTGTAACTTATTGCTAAGTCTACTTTTTTAGGGTTCCCTTGAAGAACATGTGGCTCCAAAATTTGAAAATTGCATGATTGTAGATTATGGGGTTGATTTTCTTTTTTTTATTCGTAACTTATTGCTAAGTCTACCTTTTTAGGGTTCCCTTGGAGAACATGTGGCTCCAAATTTTGAAAATTGATTCAATTTCTCATATTAATCCACTATATATATTGTATATCTTCATGTATGTTGTCCAAATACACAAGTTTATCCTAAGAAACTCATGTTCTAACGACTTATCGCATAGATCTAATCACGTAACTTGAAGAATGTTTATGTACCAAGAAAAAATTGATAATGTGTATTTGATAAATCTATTGTAGGTGTTTTTTCTAGCGACTTATCGCATAGATCTAATCATGTAACTTGAAGAATGTTTATGTACCAAGAAAAAAAAATTGATAATGTGTATTTGATAAATCTATTGTAGGCGTTTCATTTCATCTAAACTGATTGTAACGACCAATTCTATATTCTATTAGAGTTTTTTCTTTAGATTTTTGCTCATTTCTCTTTGGATTTTTGTTAAAGATTTTGCTATTTTTGCGAGTTTGATACCGTTTTCGCTCATTCTATAAAGGATTTTATTTTTTGTGTTATTTTTATTTTTATACATCATTATTGGAGAATGATTTTTTTTATGGATTTATCTATGAATTGTGGTGATTTTTTATAGATTATATTGTGTCATTTTTGTATTCGTTAACCTTCTCTCAAAAAATGTATTCGTTGACCTATATAAGAAAATTCCATTTATTTTGTTATGAAATATTATTATAATCATATTGTTTTTTAGTTTAATATTAATGTGCAACTAAACTTTTTATTTTTGCAAGATTCTCAATAATTAATAATTAAACTATATAATATTATTTTATTTATAAATATCTAGCTCAAAATTGTAAACATGAACTTTTGATTTTGCCAACAAAGGTATCTAAATTCTGTGTATGGGGCCAAATAATTAACATAAATTACAATAAACTCTGATACATTTTTTTAGGAAAAACTCGGTTACATTTGATAACACGATAAATGTGATTGATAGCATATAAAAACATTAATTGTCACTATTAACATATATAAAAAGTTGGTAACACGATAAATGTGATTGATAACATATAAAAACATTAATTGTCACTATTAACATATATAAAAAGTTAATTAAAAAAATCAATTCTCATTAATTTTTTTTAGGGAATCGATTCTCATCAAAACCATAGGTAGTAAGTTGACCACAATGTCAAGATATAGTCAAATATAACTTTTGTTATTATATACTAAGTTTTTCGGACCATGTTTTTCAAGTTTTCATGTGTTGATATTTTATTTTGGGGTTAATAGGTCTTTACCCCCTGTAATGTAGGTCATTTCTGGTTTCACCCCTGTAAAATATTTTTTTTGATTTACCCCCTGTAAAATATTTTTGTTTTGATTTACCCCCTTAATAGGCCAAACAAAAACGAAAATTCCTTGAAAAATAAAATAAAATTGGTTTTTGTTTGGCCTATCAGGGGGGGTAAATCAAAACAAAAATATTTTACAGGGGTAAATCAATAAAAATATTTTACAGGGGGAAAACCAGAAATGGCTTATATTATAGGGGGGTAAAGACCTATTAACCTTTTATTTTGTTACATAGTTATTCTCTTTTTTTTTAATTCATATGGATGATTGATAAATCTCTAAATAAATGGTCTAAGATAGCTTTACCAAAAATTTTAATTTAATTTTTATATTGATAATAATAATAATAATTGAAAATATTTTAAAAAATACTAATGATTAAGGTCCACCTTTGGACCAGTCCATATCTTGATTGACTATGGGCTACTCAAATATGCACAAATTATGGAAATCTATATTAGGCAACTAAATAATAAATCTCCCATAAAAAAGTTAATTGATAAATATTTACTCAATTGAAATGAAGAAAGTTCAATCATATTTGCTCAAATCATCAAAGAATATTTAAGAAACTTTTTTCTAAAGAACATACATCACGAAATATAAAAAAAAATATAAATACTATATCGAAAACTGTGTATTTAATTATTTAAAATTTAAATAATTCTTATCTATTAAATCATGAAAATAGGTCAGATCTATTTCCATAGTCTCTTAATTTGAAATAAATATAGAATGAAGAAAAAATTCAATCCTAATAAGAATTCATTAATCCAAATCAATTAAAGTCGTCAAACTAATTCAGTCCATATGGGTCGTTCTACCAAACCGAATAAAATGTGGGGTTGAGACCTTAAAATTGAAACCCAACTTTTTTAGCACTTTTTATCCTGGCCCAATATACATAGTCTGATACTTTTTAGGAATAGCCCTTATGAATTATAGGTAGTCTGATCAGACGACATTACTTAAAATGCTAAATAATTAGTAATATTTATGAAACACTAAAGCGTTACCTTCTTTTAGCCAAACAAATATTTTATTTGACGAAAACGACGAAAACAGTTACAATGTAGTTTAACGCAAAAATGTTAATAGAAAGAAACAAATTCATGATTTTTTAAGAAGGAAAAGTTCATGTTTTTATCATTTAGAAAATAATTCATGCATACATGTTTTGTAACTTTTAATAGCTTCGTTAATAATATAAATTCTAAAGAGCAATGAGTACATTTGTTGTCCTCGATTCTCTCATTCATTATTGATCCATCAACCCTATGCAAAACAACAACAAACTATAATTACCCCTTTCGAGCCAAACAATCTGAAACAGATTTTTTAGAACACGATGTCGTGACACAAACCGTAACCCACCTCAAAATTGGACCTTGAAAGCAGTAACCAATCTACTGAATTCAATCATGAAGGAATTGAGATAATTTTAAGACCATTATTGATTACTCTGACACAATGGAAGTAAACCCATAATCTTTGGGTCATGCAGATCTCAATAGATGTAGGTCAGATTTTGAAAGTTATAGCAATTATCATTATCAATTATTTTATAGAAACATATAATATCAATTATTTTATAGAAACATATAATATCAATTAACCATCCATTATGGTATTTATAGAAATAACAATGACAATCAAATGGTTTCAATGCAAATATATACATATGACAATATGTATTGCAAAATAGAAAAATTGAAACCTTAACCATTATTTCATTTATTTGTTTTCTCACGTATTTCATTTACCATGGACAAAAATCGGTGTTTTTTTTTTGCATACATGTGTAACTCATAAAATTATTTCCCTGATCTATCAATCATAATATTGTCATGTTTTTCCATTGTTAGATTCTTCCAAAGAACAAAAAAGAACAAAAAAGAAGGAATTTGAAATAACAAAAAAAATATATATTTAATATAAAAAAATAAGCAAATGATATTCAAAAACTAACAAAATATTTCATCGTAATGTTTGTAGTTCTGGAGGAGCTACAATGGGTTGGATCATCGTACTTGGCTAAGAGATACCCCATAAATCAGATTGACACCACATCTTCGTAAACAAGTTTAAGACATTATGTATATTGGTCATCTTACGTACCTGGTACTCAATATCTATTCTTGCATCTAATGTGTTGAAGTTTAACTCACACATGACACATTAACATGTATTCCTTAAACGTGAGACTCTTTGTATCTATGATATGGTGAAATAACCAAATAAGGCCATAGGCACGACGTGGTAAAGAAAATGTGGGTTGGCGGCATTGCATAGACGGGTGGTTTCACTTATTTATTTAATGAGAAGAGAGAAAATAAATTAGAAAAAGAAATCGGATGAAAAAGGAATTTGAGCATGAGAGAAAAGGTAAGGGAAAATAGTGAATTGTTGGTAATTTTATGGGTTTGTTGAAGAAAATGGACATAATTGAGTAATTATACTACCAAAATATTAAAGTCATTAAAATATTCCACGTCAATTTAAAATGTCTAATTAACATGTATTTTGTCAACTTAGCATAATGCATCTACAATTTTCCCTTTTCCGATTCCACCAAAGACCAAAAGTGAAGCAATTTCAAATAATAGATGTTGAATAAAAATATATATTGTCTTGACAAAAAAAAATTGCATGAAAGTGAATGACACTAACAACTAAAATTTAAGATTAAAAATATTAAAGAAATGACACTCAAAAACTAACAAAACAAATTATCATAATGTTGAAACTTTCGGTGTAGCCTATGCTTGGTTCTATCATCACATTAGGTTAGGAGAAACCACAAAATTGAGATTGATAACATATTTTCATACAAAATCCTTAGGCATATGTATATAGTTCATCTCACTTATATGTTATTCAGCACTTTCTCTTCTATCCATTGTAGAATTTTCAAGTCATATTTGACACATTAACATCACTCCCTTAAGTTGGGAGTCTCCACATCTCTAATTATGTAACATGGCCAAATAAGGTCAAATGAAGGCACAGCATAGTAAAAAGGGCGTGATGGTGGTAATTTAATAGAGGGAGATACATATTTCTTTCTTTCATTAAAAGGGAGAAAGTAAATTGAAAAAGAAAGAAGATGATTTTTTTTTTTTTTTTTA
>Ga0228711_1002133_pt1 | contig 30062 bp, 18 predicted proteins | sample MedpolnodulmetaG_2_FD_177996 | JGI IMG/M metagenome (GOLD analysis project Ga0228711, IMG submission 177996) | Root nodule microbial communities from Medicago polymorpha collected in Santa Monica, California, United States - brown nodules | ecosystem: Host-associated > Plants > Roots > Nodule... | reverse complement strand
AAAAATAAAATAAAATAAAATTTAATTTTTTTTTTTTTTTTTAATGATATCAACAATATAGAATTATTAGATAAATTTGTTTAATAGTATGATTGAAAGTGAAATTCACTCTAAAAACATGTATTATCTTTATATATAGTATAAATATTATTTAAGACTCGGTCAAAGTTCAATCATAAGGTTTACGGCTCAACAAAGCATTAGCCTATATATGAACTATCGACAACTACATTAAGTTGTGAAGTCCTACGATTCCACATGGCTCTGACATCATATAAAAGAGGTCATCCACAACAACAAAAAATGTAAAGGCTCTCGTTTTGAGAAAAACCTCAAAACTCATTGAAGCACCACTCACATAAATGCAGGAGTATCTTTGAAGTCAAGGTCGTTCTTGCGAATCTGGAGGCTCGGCTCTGCAAGTGAAAAGTGGTCCGTAATAAAATAAAAATGTATTTTTTTTAAAAGAACAATGTTCTATTTAATTTTTTAAAAGATAAATACAAGGTGTAGTATATATGCGGCACACCCAAAGGTGAAAACCACTACTCTATACATGAGAAACCTCAAACCACACTCCCAAAAAAATACTCTCATAACACCAAAAGCAAGAAGACTCAATTCTAATAGGGCTACAAAAAATAATGAGGCTATGCCTTCGGGAGGCCCAACTCCATTGAGCGGTTTGCACACCCCAAGGTCTGACTCTGTTTGAAGTTATTTCACTAGGCTTCAGTGAAGAACAACTGCATTCCACTACATCACACATACTCTAACGGTCATACCTAATCGTGGACAAATATAGTCAAGACTAAAATTTTAGTATATTGGTACATCTCTGTAAAATTATGGGATGTTATTTTATGATGGAGATATTTATTTTCAAATTAATGAGATAAACACGATTTGTTTTTTCAATTAAGATACCTTTACATGGAACTGCATATATTTATTTATCTATTGAGATAATTGTCATATGTTTAAAAGTTAAGATTTAAATATTTACAAGATATGAATTACCATGTTGTGTATCCTTTTGAAATTCACTCAAAAAAAGTCAGTGTGAAAAAAATAAAGTTTTTGATTACATGAGATGAGATAAAAAAAAATAAACCAGACAAAAAACCAAAAAGACAAAAAATCATAAGGGTAAGCAACACCGCATCCATCATATGAAGCAAATACAACAACACAACTCAGTTGGGGGATCCAAAAGAATTCACTTGTGCATTTGACATTATTTAATATAATTGGTTAATTACATACATTTTTTTCTTAAGAGTATGAGACAAATGAAAATTTCAAACACTACCCATATACTTTTTTATTACCACTATCTCATTATGATAATGGTATGTCGAAATATCAACATGATATACATATTAAGTGGATAGTATATGAGTGTAACATATACTCTTCGAAGTACCTTCCTTTAGACAAATTTGAGTGTTGTTTTTGTTGAATTGTGTTTATTTGTTGTTTTTGTGTTAGAGGACTTAACACACTCCTCCAACACGTATAGAGTGTTTAAATACTTGTTTTACTATCTTATTTTTTATTTTCATTGTTATCATCTTTCGATCAAACTTATTTAAGTTATTATTTAAATTTTGTTTATTTGCAGGATGCTGCAGTATTTTCTAAGTGTTCTCTCCATTTATACCTGTTTTATTTCACTATATCTGAAGACATTCAAAACACCAATACCACTATATGCTGCAGTATTTTCTAGGAGAATTATGTGTATTGGGCTATAACATCTTTTAGCATTGTTGGATTTGGGGATGTCATCCTATGACAATATGGGAGAAGATTTTCTTCTATAGGCTTTTTGTTCATTCATACAGGAGAAGTAGCATATGTGGTAGGAAATATCATTCATGTACTTGCTCTTGATGTTGGTCCAACTGGAAGATATGTAAGTATACATAAGAATATAATGTTCTTAAATTAATTCATTATTTTAAGGTGTGGAAGTTGTATAACATTTAACTATGTGGTTAATTATTTTCAAAGAGCACGTAGACTTCGTGTGTTAAGTTTTTGTTGACAACATAATCTACCTATACATCTTCGAAACGAGGTGTCCACACGCTTGAAATAAAAATATGTATTTAAGTTAGTACCATCAGAGGAGCATGATATTTTTAAGTCTCTAACTATGTCAATTGTAAAATGATTCTAAATTATTTGTACAACAATTATGTGACGGATAGCTATCTTTTCGAGGGGGTTTCAAATGCTATTCGATTACAATTGGTAATTACTATTTTACATATAATATTATTTGCATAAAATATCTACTTTTATATTTTATTTGCATTGAGAGCTAATATAGTTTTTATTCAAACTCTAAAAGATACTTGGGATGGGGCTTTTTCTCCTTGCCAATTCAACGGTGATTCATGTTCCAATTTAATTTTATTTTGTTGTCTATGGTTCTGTAGTAAGTGTCTACCTTTTTTTATTTTATAAATTATCATTAAATTTTAAAATTAATAACAACTATATTATATTACAATATGATGATAGTAATATTTTGAGACTAATTCATATACATTGATGGTTTAACTAACTCTTTTTACACATAATCAAATAAAATAATGACAAATAAATATTTGCAATATTTTTAGAACTAACCTAAAAATATGATGTTATAAAGTGATTTAGTTAGATACATAGGTAAAAAAAATTACAATATCGATGTATATAAATTAAATTATTTTATATTTGTTTACAAGCTAATAAAGTGTTGTTTCTATGTTTTACTCTATTGACAGAAGTTAATATCTTTCAAAATGGGGTTGAGTGAGCAAGTCTATTCTCTAGTATTTCTTCAACAACAAAAAAAGTCTATTTTCTAGTAGTATATATATTTTTTATAACAATTTAATAGTATATATTGAGAATAAGTATTTTAATTTAACAAATGAAACTGAATTATGATTCTTATTTCAGGATGCCGGAACAGCCATAGCTGTAAATATTTTTGGTCAAAGTTGTGTTCTTTGTAATAAGCCACAATTTTTCACGCTTAAAACTATGGAAGTATGTTAACTCCTTAAGTTCGATCGTAAAATGATCATCACATTCTTAAGGACAATCTCATTGTTATATCCAACATAATGCATAATGGAATCTTGGTATGCGTACAACGTAGCACCCTAACTTTTTTTATTTATCTAAAAGAAATCAAATAAGTTGGTAGTTCTTGATGCATTTTTCCTTTTCATATAATTGATTATTTCACGCAAACACAAATTTTGTAGTTATGTGTTCATTACGTTTAAAATAATATAAATCTAATAAAAACTTCATTTTATTAAAAAAAAATACATATAAGAACAAGTAGTTATAATACGATTTATGTATCTAAATTATGCATTTACTTATTATAGTTAACAAATATTGAAGAGCTATTGGAAGAGCATAATGATCCAGATATGACCGATGTTTTAAGAGAAATTGAAAGGAAGAATATAATGCATCAAACTACTGAAAGAGCATAATAATCATAGTGAATTTAATGTTAGGTTTTTTTTTTTATGGTGAACTATCATTTTGAGTTTACATGGATTGATTTAATTTTAAGATGCATGAATGTAATCATATTTTGACTATGTTTTGATTTTAGTTTGTTTGATGGATGCATTAATGAAGTTTGTTTGATGGATGTATTTTAAGATGGAGAAATGTTTTAATTTTAGTTTGTTTGATAAAATTGTCTCGATTTGAGTGTGAAATATTTGAGTACATTGATGAAGTTTGTTGTATATCCATGAGGTCCCAATTTATTTTTATTTTGTTGTATGTGTGTTTTGTGGTAAATGGCTATTTTTTTTATTTTTATAAATTATCATTAAATTTTAAAATTAATAACAATTATATTATATTATAATATGATGATATTGTTACTTTGAAACTAATTTATATACATTGATAGTATAACTAACTCTTTTTACACATTATCAAATAAAATTATGATAAATAAATGTTTGCAATATTTTTTTTTATTTTATACATATGTTCATTAAATCTATATATTCAGATTAAATCATTTTATCTTTGTTTACAAGCTAATAAAGTGTTGTTTCTTTGTTTTCCTCTATTGTCAGGAATTAAAATCTTTCAAAAATGGGGTTGAGCGTGAGTCTATTTTCTAGTACATCTTCAAAAAACAAAGTGTATTTTCTAGTGTATATATTTTTTAATGAACATTTTATACCATATATTAAGAATAGATATTATAATTTAACAAATGAAATTTAGTATTGATTCTTATTTCAGGATGTCAGAACAACCATAGGTAAAAATGTTTTTGTTGAAAGTTGTGTGCTTTGTAATGAGCCACAATTTTTCATGGTTAAAACTAGGGAAATATGTCAACTTCTTAAGCTCGATCGTGACACGCTCGTCGATATTCTTCAAGACAATCACATTTTTACATCCAACATAATGCATAATGAAATCTTGGTATGTGTATAACGTTGCATCCAACATAAAGTCAAAGTTCCTCTTTTTCTCATAAGGTTGTAAGCAATTTTTTACATCTATGCTCACTCTTACCAAAAACCCATTCTCATAGAACTCACTCTCTATAAAAAGAAAACAAGAATGACGATCATGGGTAGAATCATCTTTCTACATAGCTACTGACTAGGAAAATGTCAACTCATTAAGCTCGATCTTGACACGCTCGTCGACATTCTTAAAGACAATCCCATTTTTACATCCAACATAATGCATAACGAAATTTTGGTATGTGTATAACGTTGCATCCTAACTTCTTTTTTTTTTAAAGAAATCTAATAAGTTAGTAGTTCTTGATGCATCTTTTCCATCTCATATAAATATTTTTTTCATGCAAGCGCAAATCTTTTAGTTATATGTTCTTTACTTTAACATAATATTAATCTAATAAAAACTTTTTTTCATTAAAAAAAATACATATAAGTACAAAGAGTTACAATGTGATTTATGCATCTAATTTATACATTTACTTATTATGGTTAACATATATTAAAAGAGCTATTAGAAGAACATAATGATCCAGATATGACTGATGTTTTGAGTGAAATTGAAAGAAAGAATGCAATGCATGAAGCTACTAGAAGACCATAATGATTGAACTTAATGTTAGAGTGTTGATGTTTGTTTTTTTTTTAACAGTGAATTATCATTTTGAGTTTATATGGATTTGTTTAATTTTAGGGTGGATGAATGTAATCGTATTTTGACTATGTTTTGATTTTAGTTTGTTTGATGGATGCATTGAAGAAGTTTGTTTGATAGATGTATTTCAAGATGGAGAAATGTTTTAATTTTAGTTTGTTTGATGAAATTGTCTCGATTTAAGTGTGAAATATTTGAGTACGCATTTGTTTGTTGTGTATCATGAGTTCCCAATTTGTTTTTATTTTGTTGTGTATGGTTCTGTGCTAAGTGGCTATTTTTTTATATAAATTATTATTAAATTTTAAAATTAATAACAATTATATTATATTATAATATGATGATAGTGTTATTTTGAGACTAATTTATATACATTGATAGTTTACGTAACTCTTTTTACACATAATCAAATAAAATCATGACAAATAAATGTTTGCAATATTTTTAGAACTAACCTAAAATATGATGTTATAAAGTGATTTAATTAGATACATATGTAAACAAAAATTACAATATCGGTGTATATAGATTAAATCATTTTATCTTTGTTTACACGCTAATAAAGTGTTGTTTCTTTGTTTTTCTCTATTGTCAGGAAATAAAATCTTTCAAAAATGGGGTTGAGCGTAAGTCTATTTTCTAATACTTCTTCAACAAAAAATGTATTTCCTAGTGTATATATTTTTTTATAAGCACTTCATAGTATATAGTAAGAAGGGTTAAGAATAAGTATTATAATTTAACAAATGAAATTGAGTATTGATTCTTGTTTTAGGATTCCAGAACAACACCCATAACTGAAAATGTTTTTGGTGAAAGTTGTGTGCTTTGTAATAAACCACAACTTTTCACGGTTAAAACTAGGGAAGTATGTCAGCTCCTTAAGCTCGATCGTGACACGCTGATCGATATTCTTACGGACAATCCATTGCTACATCCAACATAATGAATATTGAAATCTTCGTATGTGTACAACGTTGCACCCTAACTTTTTTTTTTAAAAATCTAATAAGTTGGTAGTTCTTGATGCATTTTTTCCATCTCATATAAATGTTTTTTTTCATGCAAGCAAATTTTTTTTAGTTATGTATTCATTACTTTAACATAATATAAATATAATAAAAACTTCTTTTTATTTAAGAAAATACATATAAGAACAAAGAGTTACAATTTGATTTATGCATCTAATTGATGCATTTAATTGTTATGGTTAACATATATTAAAAGAGTTATTAGAAGAGCATAATTATCTAGATATAATTGATGTTTTGAGTGAAATTGAAAGGAAGAATACAATGCATGAAGCTACTGGAAGAGCATAATGATCCTAGTGAACTTAATATTAGGGTGATAGTGTTTGTTTTTTTTTAATGGTGAACTATCATTTTGAGTTTATATGGATTGGTTTAATTTTAAGGTGGATGAATGTAAATCGTATTTTGACTATGTTTTTATTTTAGTTTGTTTGGTGGATGCATTGATGAAGTTTGTTTGATGAATGTATTTCAAGATGGAGAAATGTTTTAATTTTAGTTTGTTTGATGAAATTGTATCGATTTGAGTGTGAAATATTTGAGGACGCATTATGAAGTTTGTTTGATGGATGTATTTCAGGATTAAGATATGTTTTAATTTGAGTTTGTTTGATGAAATTGTTTCAATTTGAGTTTGTATGAAATATTTGAGTTTGAAAATGAAATTGTTCGATGGTTAACGGTGAGTATCGTAATTGTCGAAAGTTAGAGTCGGTAAGAGGAGGAAATGTTAAGTTTCCGGAAGGATATGATGATATGAAAAGGAAACTTTGAATGAGATAAGTAAGGGTAAACATCATTTTAGATCTCCATGGATCAACTTTTCATGTCATAAAAAGGATATGCAACTATAAATTTTAGATAAGTTTGTTTAAAAGTATGATTGGAAGTGGAAAAATCACTCTAAAAACATGTATTCTCTTTACATATAGTAAAAATACAAGTTATTTAAGACTTGGTCAAAGTTCAATCCTAAGGTTTATGGGTTCAACAAAACACTAGTCTATATATGAACTATCGACAACTCCATTAAGTTGTGAAGTCCTACGATTTCATATGCGCGTGACATCATATAAAAAAGGTCACCCACAACAGTAAAAATGGTAAAGACTCTTATTTTGAGAAAAACCTCAAAACTCATTGAAACCATACTCACATAAATGTTGTAGTATCTTTGATGATATTTCACTAGACTTCAATGAAGAACAACTACATTCCACTGCATCACACATACTCTAACGGTCATATCTAATCGTGGACAAATATAATCAAGACTAAAATATTAGTATATTGGTACATCTCTATTATGGGGTATTATTTTATGTTGGAGATATTTATTTTCAAATTAACGAGATAATCACGATTTGTTTGTTTAATTAAGATACCTTTACGTGGAACTGCATATATTTATTTATCTATTGAGATAATTGTGATCTATTTAAAAGTTAAGATTTAAATATTTACAGCTTATGCATTTCACTCAAAAAAGTTAGTGTGGAAAAAATAAAGTTTTTGGTTACATGAGATAAGATAAAAAACAAAGCAAACCAAAAACCAAAAAGAGAAAAAATCACAAAGGTAAGCAACGCTCATCACACCCATCATATGAAGCAAATACAACAACACAACTCAGTTGGAGAATCAAAAAAATTCACTTGTGCATTTGACATTATGTGATATAATTGGTCAATGACATACATTTGTTTCTTAAGAGTATGAGACCAATGAAAATTCCAATCACTACCCATATACATTTTTATTACCGCTATCTCATTATGATAATGATATGTCGAAATATCAACATGATATACATACTAAGTGGATAGCATATGAGTGTAACATATACTAGGTCTTTAGACAAATTTGAGTGCATCAAAGGCATAATTTCAGCATGGAGACTATTGGAATTGCCAACACCATTGAAGCCACAGATGTATTCTCGTCAGAGAGGGAGAAAAATAAATTTAGAGATTATTTCCCCAATATATTTTTTTGTTGAAAATCAATAAATTACTAGTTTACTGCTAAAAAAAAGTTCGAGAGCATATAGGATCCACGCCCTAACACATAGAGAAATCACCCTAGAGTAACTTGCGTAACTTACGTGTAGCAATTTTATATTGAAAAGAGTAATATTTGTATTTTTAAGAATTTAAATACATGATATTTGAGACAGAGTTATTATAAAGAGCATATGCCAAATCGAACTCTCTCAGCCTCCTAAACCACAAGCCACCCTATTCTTTAATCGTGCACACTTTATCTCAATTTATCCAATGAATTTTGGGAACTCCCTCACCCCTCCCACCAAGAAACGATTTAAAAAGATATTCAAAGATAATAATAATACTTTTGGTAACCTTGAAGAAGGAAATAAAGTAAATTGGAAGCGCCGACAAGACAAATTTAACAAGCATAAACCGACTACACATGGATACATTTTTACTTTTTCATCCCGTTATTCATTTTTACAAAAAACTTCAATTAATGACTGCCAAAATGATAACCGACGATGATCCCTTCCAATAGGCATGCCAAGGTAAATAAAAGGAATATGACTGATTTTATATTTCAACACGACATCCGTTGCTAAAACATAGGTTATTACATCGCAATATTTCATTAATCTTTTTTATTGTAATATAGAAATACCACTTGATCTCATATTAAATTTACAAACCATATATACCTCTAAAAAAAAGATTTACAAACCATATAATTTTTACCTCTCAACCTGAACTCAATTTAGTTATGTGTATTTGAACTGGATTGATATTAAGATTGAGACTGAATCCACATACGTGTCGCAGAAACGTACCTTTAGTTTGTTTTCATAACAGTTAGTAATCCTAAATATAGTGATTTATTTATGCATGAGAGTGTTAGCTGAATTGACACTACATGATTTATGTGGTGACTTAAACTCTATAGCGGTGAGCTAAACTCTATAGTATACACGAATTTAATGGGTATTCGTAAAATGGAGGAATTTGTTTTGAACAACAATTGATTTTATTAGAAATAGATACCAATACATAAAATGGAGGTATACGGAAACTGATGGGCTACGTGATTTCAAGTGTCTTTATACGTGAAATATGTGATAATGTGAATTGAATTAGCATAAATTTAAGTTAATTAAATTAACGTATAAGCTTGTACCAAAATAAATAAATTAACGAGCGCGTAAGTTCAGTCTACTCGGATATCTACCACATTGAAAACAATTGGAACACCAAAGTTTTCTAGAAAAAAATGAAACCATATACAGGGAAAAATGGAATTCAATTAAAAGATGAGAGGAAAAGATAGACAATGAACTGGAAAAATTGGAGGAAGAACCGAAGAAGACAAAGGAAAAACAATCAGAGGGAGGAAGACGTAGGATATGAAGGATAATGAATGAAAATATAGAAATGAATCAAGGGTATTTTTGTCTAAAAAAATTTGTTCAATAAATCTCTCAAAATTGTTCACCTTATTCAATAAATTAATTTTTTAAAATTTTTCTTACTCATAATAGTGAGTATTGATTATTTTTTACAATAAAATGTAAAAAAGTAAAAAAATGTAAAAAAGTTTAGCACGATTTTTAATTGTTATAAAATATAAAATTACGTTTTTTCTTAGGAAATGGTATTTCATTAAATATAAAGTCGACAAATAACTTTTAATTTCTAAAAATTGATTTAAGAGCCTTCAATTTACTGTACCCAAGAAGTTATTTATAATATCCCCTGAACGATATATACATGCAGTATGCACATAGTTTGAAGCATATAACAAGCGCGTTAACTTTGAAGGATTATGTTCTCTCGAATTTCTTGCTTTTGTGCTAACAAGTCTGTCCCAAGAGAAAGTAAAGATACAGTATCCAAAAATGAAATTAAACTTGTCTATTTTTTATCTTTTGAATTATTTTTTTTAGTTAGTTCTACCATTTTGTTTTTGCATTCTTTGGTATAAAAGGAATTTGACCAAATTTATGATAGGTCTATGGCCTAAGCTTAAACGTTGGTCAAATCATGAACTTTCACGTTTTTCCTATGTAGTATGTTTTTACAAAGTAATAGAAAGACAAATATAACGGAAACATCACCAACTTAGAAATAATAAAGACTTTATCTGTAACAAGATAGGTACCGTAAAGGTTGTGATATCTCACACAAATAATTTGGAACTTATCCTCAAAAAATTGACCTATAAGGTGAGGATTGCCTCCTCTTTATATACTTTTCTTAAGAGTTTTATCTATCCGATGTGAGACTTGAGTTTTTCTCAATACACCCCCCTCACGCCTAGCACTCTTTGGGCTTGGTGTGTGAATAGGTTTAGGCGGCCTTTGAATTTGACAAGCCCTGATACCATGTTGAAATTTTAAGATGGTATCAGAGCCTCTCCAAGATCTATTGGGCCACCTGCTATCAGGTTTCCGCTATCCGGTCACCACCATTTATGTCAACGAACCAAGCCCAATAGTGTTGGTCGTGAGGGGGTGTGTTAAGAGTCCCACATTGGACATGACATGGCCTGACAATATGTTTATAAGTGGGGACAATCCTCACCTTACAAGCCGGTTTTGTAAGGATGAGTTAGACTCCAAATTTCAACATTTTTATTTTAAGAAATTGCTTAGGTCGTTTATTGACCAACCAACTTAACAAAGTTCTTTTTCCCTATTTTTTTTTGTCAAAATAAAAATTTTCCCTCTATCAATTGGAAAAAGTTAATTTAGTTTAACTTTCCCTCTTTTATTTATTAATTAATTAAATCAAATAACGACGACGACTCACCTGCTCACCTCCCCTTCTATCAATTGCCCAACCAGGTTATGACTAATTTCTCTACCTCTTTCCTCTATTTCTCAAATCAATATTCTTTAAATGAGCCAATCTTTGTGTCTTAAAGTTCCATGAAAATCTTCTTTTTACTTTGATTTGTAGAAAACTGGTCAAAGTCAAAGTATTGGTGTGAGTTTTACCTTTGCTAGTCATAACCATGATGTCATAAACTGTTTCATATGATGTTTACATATCCGGATTCACAACAACAACTATGCTTTAATTGTAAACAAAATGTACTGTATAGGTTTAACATTGTCACCATGTAGGTCTTTTAGATTGACATGCTTAAGATAATTGTACATATGCAACATTATTTTTTCTGTTGAAATATTGTAGAGAAATGTGCGTATGCTTAAAGATAATGTGAAAATATCATGTTTTCTAAAAATAATTAAGCAAACAGTTCATTGAGTAGTGAGCTTAACATGAAATTCATAATTAGAACTAACAATTTTGTCATAGGAAATGATTTGTGTTGAAGCCATCCATCATATTTTCAACATTAAGAGTGATGCTATATCATGCGAATTATATTTTCACGAGATCCCACGATGATTTATTGTAGTTAAAGAAGACTCAAAGCAACAAAAACTTGTACCTATTTTATTTCCGGTTTTTGTGGCCATCAGGTGGTAGTGCATGTGAACAGCTAAAAAACACGCTTCGAGATAAATTTGTGAAATTTTTTTGGCTGTACTTAGCAATTTCTTTTTTGTTATATTGCATATACTCTTACATAAATTTATCATTTCTGAAGTATCTAGGTTTCAAATTAAAAGATTTTTTAAATTAAAGGGGAGAGATATTTGCATTAAAATGTTTTTTTATTCAAATTACATGGTCTAACATTTTTCGTGATAAATTTGATATTGTAAGGACATCTAGACGGAAGCCCTTGGGCAACAACACCCTAGTCGTGTTCGTGCTGTAGGTGGAGGTGTGGCCACCTACTTTACTTAACTATGACTTCCAACTTCATCTCTGGCTTCTTTAGCTCCCAGCTAGTAACACACACAATGACATATGGGTTAAACGGAACTCCTAAAATCAGGCTTCTATTATTCTTAATGTTGATAGTAGTTTCCTTGGCAACCCACTACAACTGGGTTTGGTGGTTTGCTTCGTCAACCTTATGGGATTTGGATATATTAGGTTTCTTGGGGCTTCTCTCAGGCTCCTTCGAAATTCTCCATGCCGAGTTTTCACGTCATTTATCAAGAGTTACTTTTGGCTAATAAGTAGTTGAAAGATCATGACATGGTTTGCTTCGCAAAATTTCTTCTTTGTGTTAATATCCTTTGTGGTCACACATCAAGATTTCACAAGTTTGTTACTTTGATTCAAGACATCAAAGATTTACTTCATCAAAATTGGCGTGTTCGCATTGCCCACACTCTCCGTGAAGGAAACAATCGTGTTGGCTGCTAAGCTAGGTTATCCATCTAGCATAGACATCATGATCCACGCTTCCCCTATGTTTGGCCTCTCGGACCTCCTCATTGCGAAGTCTATGGGAACATGATTTTGTAGACCGTAATTTTCTTTTTTTGTTCATTTAGCTTTGTACCGAAAATAATGAGTTTTCAAATGTTCACTTCTTCAAAAGAGAAATTTTAAAGTACGGAACGTGACACCCTAAAGGAGGCGTTACACATGACACTTCGAACCCTATATAATATAAAATCTTTGAGAGTTTTAAAAGTGTCATTTGTGCCGGTCATATACTCACAAATACTTGATAGTCGGTCTTTTAGTAGATTTTGCAATATCCGTAAATATCCACAAATACAAATAACCGTTCTTTTTATAAGGTTGTACGGAAGATCATAATTTTTTTGTTGTTGAAGAAGAGCATAAATTTATAAGTTACTAAATTTAACAACAACAAATGCATATTTTGGATAATGCTTTCATTTGATTTAGTGAAAAGTGAGATACATAGACATCAAATCTCACAGTTCAATAGCAAAAGGAGAAATTAACAAATGAACACTTTATTACAACGGAAATTAAACCAACTTAAATTAAGAAAACAACAACAAACTGAGGATAGTAGGAAGACTTGGACACTTGGAGGATGGATTAGTTGTAATTAGGATTGGCCAAAACATAACCCTCAATGGCCTTGAAAAGAGCATCACCCTTGGCCTTGCCTTCCTCAACCTCCTTTTCAATTGGTTTAGCATCTCCTTTGGTTTGGTATTTAACGATCGTCTTTCCGATAGATCCTCCATTTGGACCTTCAACCAATTTTGCCTCAAATGATATCTTTTCAACTGTGTCTGGCAAGCCAACTCCTCCAACTATACTATAATTATATCCCAAGTTTGCTTCATCAATTGCATTAATTTGGTGCAACACGTGCAAGGTTTGTCCTCCTGCAAACATATATGTTGGTTAATGAATTGATTTTAATCAAAACTACTATTTGTATAGTCTATATTAAAAACATATGCGACGTTTGTATAAATTAGTTTAGAACATATATAAAGATAAAGATAAGTTAAGAGATATTGATGAAGTTCTATAAAAAATGTATGTACCCTCAATGAAAGTGAGTTTCTTGATGGTGCCGGGGCCACCATTTCCCTCAACGGTTTCAACACTCTTGATGGCATCAACAGCTTTTGGGATGATATCATCAGAGTCATGAACAAGAGCTTTGTAAAGCTTAGCAGGAGCAACGGTAGAGGTGGTTTCTTGCTCAAATATGAATACACCCATGTTTGGTTTGATAATTTGGTGATGGAAGTTGTAAAGGGAAATTAATAAACACAAATAGGATTTGAGAAGAAGATATGTATTTTGGTGTGTGGTCTCTGAGCATAGGAAAGCATTGTATTTATAGGCACCGTCTTGGTTGCCATCCTTGTGTGAACTTGTTGACTCACGGTCACAGATTCAAAAGTTGCGGGTCCACTTTTCATGTTTCTATTAATAGTATCATTTCATATGCACTTTTATTCTATTAATTAACTTCATACGTTTTGTCTCTTCCTACCTCGATTTCAAATGAATAATAAGTTAATATTGTAACCTATAACTTCATGCACGTTGCAATTTATAGAAGCATTCAAATTCAAAGAAGTTCGACAGATCAAATTCAACAACTGTGTACTGTTTGTTCACATCGAATGTTGTAAATTAAATGATGATTCAGAAAAGAAAAGAAGGTAACCAGGAGAAATAAACAAATGCGACGGTGTTTAATATGGACTATAATTGTTGACTTTCTAGAAGAACTCCTTTTTTAGTTCTTTATTTTCCATTTACATTTTGAATTTTGTTTAAAAATTTAGGGTAAAATATATTGTTAAACATATTAAAATTTCAAATTTTAGTTTCTATAAAGTTTGCAAGTTCACTTTCGTTGAATATTAAATAATCTTTTATAAACATGGTCACAATATTATGAATATCCTTCTGACAATTTTTTTTTTTAACATGAGATAACTTAATTGTTATTTTCTTAAGCGTTAAAAGTTCAAGAAACCAAAATAACAAAAAATTGAATGTAAAATTCAAAATATGAGCTCTTTTTTTTTTTTTTTTTTTTTTTTTTTTTTTTGTAGATACTTCTATCATAACACATAGAGTATACATACTACTATACTAAATGTAGCATTTTAATAAGAACTCTATTTATTTTGATTTTTATAGGAACTAATTATTTTTAATGATAGAACATATTTAATCCAAGAAATTTTTTATAAGAACTAAAAACGTATTAACACTTACTAATTTTGTTGACACAAAAGTTTGTAAAATAACTCTAATAACTGTGACATGGGTGAGCATATACCTCTAATGACTCTAATGAGTATAAGCTTTGAAAATAGAATTAATTATTGGTTTGGCCCCTTATTTTGGTCTTGTAAGAGAATCGGTCCTCTTATTTTTAAAATCACACAGTTTTGATCCCCAATAAAAAATATGACACAAAATCGAATGAGTTGTCACCTTTTTAATGACGTGACACATTTGTCATTGATATGGCGCAACTCATATATGTTATTGAGTTTTAATGTCATTATCCCTTTATTTAAAAATAATAATAAAATAACAAAATTGAAGTTAATAAATATATTTGAGTTAAAAAATTAAAAAGAAAATAAAACAAAACTAGCAACCCCGTGTATCCCTTTCTTCTTTAATCGTCTTCCTCTTTTTCTCATAAGGCTGTAAGCAATATTTTACGTCTATGCTCAAACTCTTGCGGTTAATGAACCACCATTTAAAACTTACTAGTGACGGAAGAAGCTTTGGAAGAAATGTGGATTATACCACATTAGTAAAAAAATGTGTCACATCATTAAAAATGTGACAACTCGTCTAATTCTGTGTCAGATTTTTGGTTGGTGGCTAAAACTGATTTTAAAATAGTGATGTGGGCAAACTAGTTGCACATATCGAAGATGAAGTGGTGCGCAAGAAAGACTCAAGGGGGATAGTGCAGATTTGACATTCGAATTTGACTCGAATTATACCTTTTTAGAAAGGGAATTCGCTCGCCAGCATAACTCATTGCTTCGACATGATGTAGGGGTGAATTTAGCCATTTGAAGTCATCTGAAAATTCAAAACCGCATTTTTATTATTTCAGCAACTGTATTATTTTTCTATTTTGTTTCAGTTTGTTATTTTCGGCCCATTAGAGTTTGTTATTTCCCTAGTATTTAAACTAAATTTTCATAACCTAAGAGTCTGTTTTTTCATTCAATAAAAATATCGAGAACTTTTCTCAATTCTGATAGATGCCGAAAACCCTTTTTAATAGATTTGTCGCTTACAACTTGTCTGTTTATCCTTTAGATTTAACGCTTACTAATCCTTACTTCTGTTATGCGTCAAGTAGGGAGACTAATTCCGGAGACTGGAATATATAGATCACAACTGTAATTAATCCTTGAAAATAACATACTTGGTTATTCTCGAAAGAAAAAAAAATGCTTGTTTATTTGGAAGGACGAAATGTTCAGTGTTTTAATCATAACATTTAGTAGACATGTTATATTTGAATGACCCTTGTTAGACTAATTACTACTGCACTCGTTTTGCTTTATTTTGCAATTATGCAAATGAGGTAAGCATCTCCGTTAATATTAAGCAAGTCGTTTTTCTAATAGATTGTTTATTTGGGTCTTCAAAACCAATTTTACTTCAACCGATATCTTAACTTTATGTGCTCATAAGCTGGGTCGCCCAATTATAATTGTAATTATATATCTCAAGTTTGCTTCATTAATTTTGGGCAATACATACAAGATTTACTTCATCATTCATTTGGATACTTTTTTTCTTCTGAAATATAAAAAATATATTAGAACTGATCAGGCACAAGAACCAAATAGATCAAACCGAATATCATACAATCAAATATGCCAACAGAAATTAATCCCACAAAAGTACATGGCCAATACCCAGTAAATCAATGAAAGAAACAAAATACAAAACTTCTAATCCGCTGAAACAATAATTAGGATATATTGATTAAGGCCATATCTAAAACCTTGATATTTTGCTTTGAACCACAACCAATAATGGATTTTGCTTTGAAGATCATACGTTTTATTAACCAAGTAAATAAGCTTAACAACAACAAAAATATTATTTGGATACTGCTTTCATTTGTATTAATTTATTGATTAAGGGAAATACAACAGATACACCAAATCTCCGGGTACAAAAGTAAGAAAGGAAGCCGACAAGAAAAAACTTTATTACATTGGAAGATTATGAAGACACACAAAAAAACCAGCAAGCACACCGTGTGGGGATTCAAGAATACTTTGGATCACAAACTCATTCCACCCCGTCTGTTATCAATGATGCCTAACTAGCAATCTTGAAAATAGATCTTACTGAGCAGATCATAGATCAAGTGCTGCAGTCAGGAAGAGGGAGGAAGTCTTCAATAATTTTAATGAGTTTGAGCCTCACTCTTTAGAGGATTTTGGGAAAATCGCAATGAAGTTGTCTTCAACAAAGGGCAATTTGATGCTGGAAGTATTGTGCAGGATGTTTCTTCCTTTGCTGAAGAGTTCAATGCAGCTTGTAGACCCACACCAGGAATGAATAGCAGCAGAGAGCCCACACCAGAGGCCACAACAGGTTGGAAAATCCCTCCTTTGGGTGTTTTGAAAGTTAATATTATGTGTGATGCTTTAAAGATAGGCACACATGTTGGGATCTGATCGCAAGAAACCATGAGGGTGCGGTCATTACGGGACTGCGATGGTGCATAAAACAAGCTTGAATGTCTTTTGACTCTTGATCTTATTATGGGGTTCCCTTTGGAAACCATTGACAAAGATGGAATGAAATCATCAATAAATGCAAAAACACCATTTTACATTGGAATATCATTCCAGCATCATGCTCATCAACCAATATTTATGCTTTGAATCACATGACTTTTAAGTACAAAGCTACTACTTTCAATGTCGGGATCATCGACTTATCCTATAAAAAAAAAGATTCAATTCCATTTTCATTAAGTCTTGTAAAAATAGTAAGATCAAATGTGAACCGGTGGAAAAAGGCGAGACAGTTTTTTATACGAGAAAAGGTACAATCAAACTCTTATGAAATTTTAAATTTTAAGAAGAATTCAAATAGAAAAACTTTAGATACTTAGCACTTCATGTTGCAAACTTGCAATGTAGAACATTTATCCGTAAAAAAGTGCGACGATTTAAGAACGACGTAGTTTCATACAAATAGTTACTAGGGTAGCAGTGGTATTTTACGTATGTGTTTAAACAAATATTCATACATTCATACAATGGTACATAATTACAGATATTGAAAAGTGCTATTTACTCCTGATCAGGAGTCAAAATACATAATTAGTATATCTTTGAAATCCTACATTAACGACCAAAGGTTTAATACCAGGGAGCATCTACGGTGCAGTCAGAAAACTGACTTTTTTGAAAAAGTTAATTTTGATTTTAAAGTTTGATTCATTTTTAAATTGTTGATTACTGATTAATGATCAATATTAATTCATCTAGTAATGCTTGCAACATCTTGGACTTACATATACTATTTTATCGTTGACATCTTTAACATGCAAACAAATTTGATGATATTATGTGATAGTCTTAAGTGTTACACTTTGTGGGGTGTTACACTTAAAACAAGGTAGGATAAAATTAGATTAAGTGTATGCTTGTTAATATGATGAATTGATGATACTATGATGACTGAACTTTTGATGCCACTGTACAAACAGTGGGTGTTACTCACTACACTTTTGATGTTATAGTGTTAACTTCATCAAAAAAGTCATTTTCACGACTTCACCATAGAACTATTCTTAATTTAATATTAATCTAAAGCATTTCTTCAAAAATTGGTTTAATTATTTTTAAATTTATGAATTACCTTTTATATTGGGATCAACTCCAATATCAAAGAGTCTCAACCATGTCGTGATATCCACACGATGCTACAGTATGCTAGATTTGCAGAATCAATTTAATTAGTTAGCATAGCACTAAGAAAAAAATTTAATCGAAAAAGACAAAAATATTATATATAATTAGGTGGATTCTAGGGTGATGGTCCAATTAAGTCCCTCATTGGTGTACCATTCATTTTGACCATTAGATTAAATTAGTCTATATGATATCATTAGTCATTGCCACACTCAATCATACCTCATGTTTCCTCTATGCATCCACATTCTCTCTCTCTGAGCATGTTACTCTGTTGCTACACAACAACATGGACAATGGCTTCCTCTAATTCATCGACACAGTTTATTGCCAGAATCCCCACATTTCAATTCCAACATTTGTTCATTTAAAATTTCTTTCATTTCTTATAATCTCGCACAAACTTTTGTTGATTATTCATCATGTGCTAGTTTAATTTCTGCTATATTTTTTCCTATGTGAAACATGAAAATTAAAAATTACAGAATATGGAATCAAATTCATCTGGTGATAATAATGAAAGGAGAACGAACTTCTCCAAATTTAGAAGAAACAAGATCCTATAAAAAACACAATAATGTAAGGAGCATGAAAAAGGCTTTGGCCAAAAACTCGTTCTTTAAGATTTTAACAAACTAATAGTATATGCTCACGGGGACAGAACACAATTATTTTATGGGAAATGCTAACCGGTGTCCCCGGGGCACTGGTTAAGGATACTAAAAAGGGAAATTATATAGTAATTATTGCATTGAAAACTGTGTAATTAATCCATAAATAAGTCAACAAAGTTTCTTTTTATGGTAATAAATTCCTTTTATGGTAATAGCATTTTATTCGCTCACTTGTAGTGTATTTATAATGGATATTTATTCATTTTGCTTAGGAAAATGATGTAGATAGCGAATTACAGTATAGCGAACTGTTCCCGACATACGTGGCCTTTTCATTGTACAATTATTTGTTGCATTTCCATGTTTTCCGCTTTCCATCCCATGAATTCCGCCTAACACTGAATTGTAATTGGCTGATTGGTAATTCGGGATGATTTCTGGATAATTCCCCTCGGGATATATAGCACCGCTGGCTTGCTTAATCAATGATGACCCCATTTGGAAACTATTCAATTCACAACTCCTTAATACATTGGATTATGCATGTGACATTTATTCACTTTGTTTAACCAATCAATATACCGATGATGGTGCTTTTGGAATGTAAAAAATAAATTTGACACTTTAATTAGATTTTTTAATCCAGGTGTATTTGTTAGAATGATACATAATTTGAGACAAATATATAGTTAATATAGTTTTCTTTGTTCTTCTTGAAGTAAGTTTCATGGAAAAAATGAAAAACATTTTTCATTGATCAATGATTATGAAGAAAATTGACGGAAGAACAAATTGAATATAATTTTCATTTAATTTCATGAGAATAAATAAAAGATAATTTTTTGAAATAACAATTAAATATGGTCAAAGTTGTTTTTTGTTTGTTTGTTTATATTTTGAGACAAAGAAAGTAAAAAAAAAAATTGCTCAAAGACTGATGGGGTCTAGACGTAAAATTGGGTCAGCTCATAAACTCTACTCTCATTTTATTTTTGGTTTAAATACATTTTTAATCACTCTATTTTTTAAAAACTAAAATTTTAATCCCTGTATTTTAAAGATCAACCTCTGGTCTTCCAATTTTTTTTTGTTCAGTTTTGGTTCCCCACTTTATTTTGAAGTCAATTTTGTTTAGGTGGCTTTGTCCATTAATGATGTGGCAGCGCTTAGGTGGACAACTTTTCATACATGTCACTACTAATTTGTTTAACTCAATAATAAACATTTAAAACTATAAAAGAATTCCTTTAATCTTCACCATCTTCATTAATTGTGCTCATCATCATCTTTACGATAAACCTAGAAAGTTTCTTAAAAATGATAAAAAAATAATCTGAAAATTCAAAATTACCTTACAAGCATGCTGACATGAAGTATTGGTTCCAAATTTTTTTACCTTGAGGTTGTGAATTGCGATTTCTATTTTTTTTTAATATAAGATTAATTACCCTCCTTAAAAAGAAAAGATTAATTATCCATTGTGTTTCTACTCTCAAAACATCATTATGAATGATTGACATATTAACTATGTTGACATTCCAAAAAACAGCAAACATTTGTAACACGTTCCAAAATTCATTAAAACAAAGATAAAGAAAATACAAAATTGAGGATAAGAAACCCACAAAATCAAGAAAACCAATAGTTTGGAAGACCAAATTTATGACTAACGATTTTGTCCACCAAGTAATATTATTAATAGGGTCGGTTCCAACATATTAAGAGGCCTAAATCAAACATTTTAATAAGACCTTTTAAAAAAAATTAAGCAAAGAAACTTATAAAAATACATAAATTTTGGGGAGTTCAAGATTCAAACTCATGACCAAAAATATTTGAGGTATTTTCAATAACCAATTAAATTATAGGGATGTCTATAACTTCTTTTCCATATATATAACCAAATTAAATTTTTGTAGCCCTTTTTATACTCAAAATTTTGGGACTTAAAACCCTTGCTCGAATTTTTTATCCCTTGAACCGGCCTGATTATTAACACTATGACCATGCTGAGTTAATCTATCTACACAACAAATAAACAATGAATGTGCAGATAAATTTAGTCTAGACAATGAATAATCTGTCTACACAATCCAAATTTAGTCCACCAAACTTATCCCTCTCAATCCAATGACTAGACAATATTGCTAGAAACACTACTGAAAGAGCATTATTCTGATCAAGACTCGAAGATAAGTGGTTAACAAAAGTTGCTCCAGAATCCCTAAACATTGCCCCACAAGCTGCTAAAGATGCATGAATTACCAATGGCTAAACCATTAGCGTTGGGTTTATTCCAACTAATTTGAAGAGATTTTCAATGGACTTCGGCAATCAGAATGCTTTTGCAATGTCTCTACGTAACATTGAAATTTCTACAATTTGCAAATACAGATTTGAAGAAGATATCGTGCCTTTCGAGATAGAGCTACTCTGGTTGATGGTTAACATGAATACTACTATTTAACCTCAAACCATTCCTTTGTAACCAAATCATCCAAATAACATGGACAAAAAAAGATAAAATAAAATCATTAACTTGAGATCACCATTTCTTTTCTCTCTTCACTTTTTTTAAAATCAAAATTCCTCAATCAAAAAAATCTTAGAAAACCGAACTTTTTGTTGCAATATCTTCATTCATGAGCAATGGTTAGAATTCATGAACTTAAAATAGAAGTAATTCATCTCTAATGTGAGACATGTCACATGATGAATTGAACATCTCAATATTGTTTATCTCTTCACGTGGAACAAAAGTTGTGGTTCCACAATAACGATAATTTCGAGAATACTTTCTTTACACCTTGCTAAGAAACTTGCAGGGTAGGTAACTAATTAATGTCATGAATGATGAGTGGTAGAAAATTATTTATCATTTCGCCAAGTGGTTTTTAATTTGCAGTGATATTAACCTTCACTTGGTTGAGATGCTTGCTCTTGCTCCTCCAGAAGTAGCTTTTGATATAGCTGCACAACAAATGTAAGGAATTTTGTTATCAATGTGTTTTTAGCAAAGATTAGGGTATCTGTTCTTCCATAGTTGTTTTTTTTTTACTGATTTAATTTAATGTTGCGTGTTAATTTATATTCTTGACAGGAATGAAACGGAGATATCGATGATGACAGCTACGATCAGCCTCTTCCTGATGATGACGATGATGATCCATTTTTGAGTGAACTAGATAGAGGGCTTTCCATAGTTTAATTTCCTGATAGTTTTTTTGTTCTGTTTGTTATGAATTGAATTGTATTTCATCACAAAGAAATTAGGAATTTAAGTTAACAGTTTTAGCTAGTGTTGTCTAGGGTCATTTTATCATATTTGTTTACACAGTTATGCTATATGTAATGGTAGTTAGTTGACTTCTTCGGCCATCAATGAAACCTTTGACAGTGATGCAATGCAGAGCTAATTATTTCTCTTGATAATTTTTTGAACATGTGTGCATGGATGAAAGTGGCTTCTCATAATCATGTTCACTTTTTAGAATTATATTTGAAGTACCAGATATTGATGAATTAAGGAAATTTCTGTCATGGGTTTAATTTATACAAGTTAGCCTGGTCCATGTAGGTTGGGATGAAAAGCCACGTCTCACAATTCATTGAACTTTGAACAGTACTAGCACAACAATGTAAAATTCAATAATGTGAGGAATTTCCCGATATGCTAATACTGTCCAAGTGCCCATATGCACTTATTTTGTGTGTGATACTTTTGTTGTGTATCATGGCAATGACAGCTAGCTTTGTATGTATTTGCTTTTACCTTTTTTTTAGTCTCAAGTCTTTTCCTTATATCAATATGAGTTAATTAGAATTCATCAATATAGACGTAGATAGTAGATGCATACATGTCATACAATTAATCTAACCAAGGCTCATAGAATGAAAGAGACATATGCACTATGCAGGGCTCGTGTATTTATAGTCATTTTATAATTCAATGTATTCTAATTTCCAGGTCCGTGTCTGATTCAATTAGAAACATGATATAATTTTCAATTCTCATCAATGTATTATGTACCTTAATTGAAACCACTCGGCCAATGCTACATGAATTCAACTCTTTAGAATCTTAAAAAAATATAGAATTTTATGGATAGACATTAGAACCAACTTAATTAATATTAATTAAAAATTGAAAACTCATTCCTTTCGGTTCTTAGATAAAGAGGGCTGCTAATTTTGAGTTCGTTCGAGAGGTAAATAAAATTCGATAAAAAATTGTTTCACTCATAAAATAAATGAATTTGAAAACTCATTCATTTAAGTTCTTAGTTCTTATATAAAGGGGCTTGCTAATCTTGAGTTTATCCGAAATGTAAATAAAATTCAATAAAAAATTGTTTCTCTCAGACGATTGCCTTAAATAAGACAAGTTTATTAATCACTTGAATACAATTATTTAGTTGAACAAGTTTTTTTTGTGGAACATGGGAAGAGGGAGTAATCCATTAGATGGATTGAAATCATTTTTATTCCTTTTAAATAACTATTATATAATGATATTTACATCGAAAAAGAAAAACTCAACGTTAAAATTACTTTGAAAGGCTAGGTTGCACCTTAAATATAATAGGGCCAAAGAACTTTGTAGCTTTCTAGTTCAAACGGTTGTATGGCGGTATCACATTCATGAGATGTAGACTACACTGTGCATGAAAAATTATAGAGTAGTGTTATTTGAACAACTATATGTGACAATTTCTTTTTTCTCTCTCTTTTCATTGGTAAAAAACAATGAAGAGAGAAAAACGAAGAGAGAGAATAAGAGGATAATATGAGTATGAGAGAGAAATTCAAAAAATTGTATTTCTCAAAAATATAAGGTGCTAATCAGGTATAGACTCTAGTTGGTTGAAAGAAATGGTTAAAAGTACACTTGTTCAGTCTTTTGATTAAAGAAAACTTGTTTCATACTTCAATTAATTAATTTCAGTTGGTAGAGTACAAAGTAATTTCAGCTGACAACAGTAGAAAATGAAATGTGGTAAAAAAAAGTATAGGCAAGGGATTCAATTAATTACTTACCGTGACAAGAGAGTGAAATCCATTGTCAAGATATTGTAAAAGTCACCTTACATCTGGAAAATCATAAAGTTTATCATCCCTTACCTCTTTTTTGTTCTCTCCAACAATCACTTGGTCTAGTACTAGGTCTGCCCTCCCCATGTATAACATAGAACCCACACCCTTTCAAAGTTTCACACACATCAAATAGTTTCTCAAACTTAAACAAAACCACTCATCACTCAAACTTAAACAAGAAGTAGCTCGCAAAACAAAACCATTCATCATTTATCCTAATAGATATGTTCATTACAACCTTTGAATGGAAGTATGATACTAAAAAATAAGAAGGCGCCTACAAGATGAATCAAACCCAATAGCTTTAGGGCAATCTGGGCCAATGTCTGGATACTGTCTTATTAGTTTTATCAGAAAAAGACTAGTGTTAAAAATAAAAAATAAAATAAAGCAAGTGAGATCTATTTAAATTTCAAACCATTTCTTCTAGGTGACATATATGATGTATAGATTAATAATCTTTTCTTATTTCTTTCCATGATATGGCAGAATATTCTTGTGACTCTCGCCTTCTACATTCAAATTGTATCTTCCTGTGTGTTTGCGTTCGTTGATGAACCACAAGCTCGAGTTTTCAACATTTTAAACTACTAATTTGTCAATTCATTTTTTTGTTTTTACATCTTTTTAAATTTCTTTGTGTGATTGTAGACAATCCAAAAAAGATTGCGCTAAACTATCTCAAAACACGGTTTGTGGTTGATGTCATATGTAACCTCCCTCTAATTGTTGTTGGAATGATCTTACATCCTCTATATGTAGTGTATGTCATTTTCTTTGTGCTTCAAATACATTGGTGTGTTGGAAAAGTCTTATCTTTTTTTAATCGGTGAGATTATGAAGCTTTTTGTTAGAACAATCACTCTGTTCTATGCGCAGCGAAAGTGCTTATGAAAATAAGTTGTTTTGGGCAAGATGAATAACTAACAGAAAATTAAGAACTGAAAAACGAAAGAAACAATGAATGAGAGAATTTTTTATTGATTCACATAACTACTACATTTACAACACATGAGAGAGTATATATATACAACTAGATGTTGTAACAAACTCCTCTAACCAACTACATCAGAATCTGCACATCAGACTCTGTCTTTCAGAAGCTTCACCTCAGAAGCTTCACTTCAGAAGCACTATTTCAGAAGCTTTATTTCAGAAGCACTCCTTCAGATGCATTCTTCAGAAGCACTCTTCAGAAGCATTCTTCAATTATTGATTACTATTCTAATACCTTTGTCATTGAAAACTATGATATTTTTCCTTTGTTCGGTAACTAATGATATGGTGGCATTTAGGGTGCACAAATTGATAAATTTGTGTACCCATACACAAGTGCATTATTAACCATAGATCTATGATATTAAAATTTAATGAACCAAATCTTGCAAAGATAACTCAATGTACTCAATATTTTTCTGGTTGCAATGCACTCCATTTTGCGAATTGTAAATTGATATATGGATAGATATACAATTTTTTTGGGACAAATGTTTGAAAATATTTATAATTAAATATCACTTCTATAAATTTGAACCGTGTAGTAAATGGTCTATGACACCTTTTTTTTTCTTTCAATGGTACACTTTAACCATTATTTCAACAATTATTTTTTTATTAGAAAAATTTATAATATTTTTTCTCTTAATTAATGGTACATTTTTATTATAAAATTTGGTAACCGTAAAATGGAAATGTGCATATTCATTAATTTTACGGCGAAATTTTGTTATTTATTCATTAATCTTAGGTTGAATTTCTGACATTTTCATTTTAATGATCATTTTTCCTAATTATAAATTTATATATATATATATATATATATATATATATATATATATATATATATATATATATAATATTTCGATTTTTCATAGAACAGATTTTATAATGAAGATGTAAGAAAAAATTATCCCTAAAAAAAAGAATACGAACAAAAATAAATAATTTTTTTATATCCATTAATTTATTTAAAATAATATTTTAGAGTTTTGAATTATTAATATCTAATGAGAAATAGAGTTTTAAACTACCATTTAAATATCATCTAATTATTTACCCAAGAACGCTTAAATGAGATGGTACGAGTCTCTTCTAGTTTAACCAAGAGTCGAGAGATTAGCATCCGCAAGTAGCGCGTGGAGGATATTCGTTTTACACCAAAAAAAATCATCCAAATATTTTTTTGGTGTAAACCCGCAAGTACGCAATTTTCATTTTCTTGAAGATTCACTAGTCCCTAGTGAGTTGTGTTTCCTAGATCTAAGCCGTTAAATTTTAAACTCTTGAATCAATGGTAAAATGAGCATTTGTGTATAGGTACACAAATTTAAGCATTTGTGCACCTTAAAAGTCACCCTAATGATATTAAATCTTATGTTTTTTGAGAGTAGGCTTGAGAAGGATATAAGGTTTAGTTTAGTTCAAGTTCGGATTGCTAAGCTTATTTGGGTAAGTTTTTAATGTTGCTTTTATCATTTTCATAGAGATAGATATTTTGCAAGTGCATCTACTAATAATTTGAATTTGAATATTTTTTACGGTTTATACTACTCAATTTGCATCTTCGAGCATGTTGTATTCACTTTGCTGCTTCACATTATCAAATCATGGTCGGAAGAGCACATGAATGAGGAAAGCAATGGATCAAAGCTTGTGGGAAAGTGATGTGAATTCCATTTTCTTGTTTGAGTATTCTATGTACTACTTTTAGAATAGTTTCTCTTGGAGATTTGCATGCTAATCTAGTGGAAACATTTTTTATTGTCTTGTTTAAGCTAATGTATTTAACTGATTGATTGCCTTGCATTGGTCTCAACCATTAAATAAGCAAGCATGAAGCAGTTAATTTTTATCCCTTCAAATTGATCTATGTTATTGACTTTTTGAGATGATTGTAATATTATTTTCCTTTTGGCTTCAAGTCGTTTCACTTATTTTGTTTTCAATTAATGCAATTCAATTTGTTTGGATGCACTTGTGACTTGTGATTATTGGCCAACTCTATTCAATTGGTCTAGCCATATTGGTGTGAAACGGTTAATGACATAAATAAATTAAATTTGTAAGAAAGTAAAACAAGTGTTTTTTTTAAGAAGAAAGTAAATCAAGCTAAAAAATAGAGTAAAACAACTAATGAAATAATGAAAACAAACACACAATAAAAATTTAAACTTTATCAATATGTGTACCATCAAATAAAGGGGAAAAAAATTAAATTATGAAATCAACACATGTGACATGAGGTTGCTTCTTGCAGTAAGTACTTCACTAACCTTTAAAGCATTGCTCATAAAGCGAAGGAAAACATAGTATTATTTTTAGCAGGAAAGAAAACAACATATGCAAAGACAAAAATGAATTTATATGTGTATGATCTGATTGAAGATGAAGATGATAGTTTGACTATCATTTTAAATTTGTATGGTTTCATTTGATTTTAGGATGGATGAATGTGTTCCTATTTCGACTATTTTTATTTTTTTATATATTATATTTAATTGATGGATGCTTTGATTAAGTTGTTTGATGGATGTACGAAAGTGTATTTTAGGATGGAGATATGTTTTAATTTGTTTGATGAAATTGTTTCAATTTGAGTATGAAATATTTGAGTACAAATATGAAATTGTTCGAAGGTTACGGACAGTGAATATCGTAACCGTCGAAAGTTAGAGAGTAATAAGGGGAGGAAATGTTACGTTTCTAGAAGAATATGATGATCAGCAAGGGTAACTTCGAATGAGATAAGTTGAGGTAAACACCATCTTGGACCTTCATGGATCAACTTGTCCATGTCATAGAAAGGATCTTTTTAAGCAAGCACAAATTTTGTAGTTATGTGTTTCACTCTAAAGGGAAGGCCATCCATCGTAAGGATATGATAGATCCACCTCCAGCTAATGGTTTATAATCCTCAATTCCTCATTTTTAATGTCATATATAGCACTATATTATAAGTAAAAACATTGTTTCAATCACACTTTGAATACTATGTGATTGAAATTTACAACTAATGCATAGTTACAAACCGTTTTCAAGACAACGCTTCAGTCACCACTTTGGATACTATGCGATTGGAATTTCAATCACATCACTCTAAAACCAGAATAAAGAACTACCAACAAATAAGGCTCAAAGAATTTCATGTTTAGCCGGATATTGCAAAGGAAACTACATCCCAGAAAATACAAAGGGCATACTTTCGTTTATTCGCTATGACTTGCTCAACATTCAGTTTTTTATTTTAATTCGAATTTTTGGTGCAACTGATATATCTTCTGTGGCATCGTTTTTGTATGAATCTCTCCGGTTTCTGATACAGGATTATAACAGCTGGGTTCAACAGATTTTAGTTGTTTTGCACTGTCCACTTCAGGCTCCTCTTTCTTACATGACAAGTCTATAGAGGATCTTTTTAGCTTCATTGCTTGGCAGCTTTGCCAATTCTTTTTCCTTGCGTTTTTTCTCTTCAATCACTTTTGCTCGAAATATTATGGGTCATTTTTCTGTCCTTTGTGACTTTCCAATTACTGTTTCTTATCTTTATTTTTGTGTTTATCTTTCCCACAAACAGGAACTTCTTTGCCACATGATTCTCTATCACGATCTAATCCAACTAAAATTGTTTGAAGGCTAACAAATCGTCGTGCATCAGCATCTATATTGTTATTTTGAATAATACTAGACAGTGATGGATCTTCTAGCTGAGGTTATGAGTAAATTACACTTGAATCGGCAGTACATTGGAGTCATTTGACCAATTCCTCGATATTGTGATTATCAATCCTAACAGTCTCAGGAAAATTCCTCTGAGGTGCATCTACTGAAACTGAACTGCTAGCTCCTGATCAGTTTCATTATGACGACCTAAAGAGCGTTCAAACTGTCGATTATCAGTATCAGCCCTACCGGTGGCAGAAGATTGTTTAACCATGAATTTGATTAGCCTTTTCGTTCATGGCTGCTGGAAACAACATCTACCTCCTTGGAAATTTCATTGGGAGCTTCAATTGGTGCTTCAGGGGGAAATTATGATCAAATCTTGTGAAAGGTTTTGGATGGAACTTGGCAGACCCTAAGGTTTACTGTCGGAATCAAGAACAATGTTCCTCTGATAGTTAGAAGCTCCTGCAACACTCATATGCAACGTTCTACTTTATCGGGGAATACCATGTACAGTTGGGGGTTCTGCAGAGAAGCAAAGATTAACATCATAATGGACTTCTTGTAACAAGCACAAAAACTTGGTAAAAATGGTTACTAACTATTATAGTTAAGATATATTGATTCCCTATCAAACAAAACTATCAAATTTGATAAACACCTCCTCAAAAACAAAAGGCTATGCGAATATTTCACATAAATAGCTGAAGGAGATTCTCTACAATACGCACAATCCATTGAGTGGAATGAATTACAAGAAAAGAATACACAAAGTACATATGAGTAAAGAGGTGGCTAAAAAGGACACAAACTCTTTTTCACAACAGAGTTTCAGTTTTTTTTCACAATAAACTCTTCTTTTCTTGAAAAGGACACATATGTAACAACTGGTGAATAGAAAATCATAAATAACCGATTCAGGTACATGTAATATTTGCACCACATATTAGCTAATTGCCAAGGTAGCTTTTCGTTTCTACAAGCATTGGCATATAATAGAGACATTTCTAACTTTTCGCCTGTATTTGTAATATACAGAACAAGTAGTGACGGAGAAAGACATTGTTAAATGCCAAAGTTGAAATGAAAGTATACAGAAGAAAAAGAGTGATTGTTGCACAAGATATAGAGAGTATTTTCCTTTCATATAGTAAGGGGAAACCAATGAAGAAAATGAAAGGAAAAAATATTGAAAAACAG
>Ga0228711_1002131_pt1 | contig 30074 bp, 38 predicted proteins | sample MedpolnodulmetaG_2_FD_177996 | JGI IMG/M metagenome (GOLD analysis project Ga0228711, IMG submission 177996) | Root nodule microbial communities from Medicago polymorpha collected in Santa Monica, California, United States - brown nodules | ecosystem: Host-associated > Plants > Roots > Nodule... | reverse complement strand
AAGCGAGGTTGCAGAACCAACTCACGGCCGCACGCAACATGGGTCTCGGTGTGCTTTCAGGCCTGTCGCGTATCCCGGTGCCGACGGCGATGGGTGGCTTCTATTTCTATCTCGACATCAAGAACCTGGTGGCGCCTGAGCCATGGAACCTTGTGATCGGCGACCGCAACGTCGACATGCTGGTTCGCGAAATGATTGCGAAGGCGGGCGTCGCAACTGTTTCCGGCAATGCCTTCGGGGATCCCTTTGGCATGCGCCTTTCCTACGGGATCCCGTGGGATCGATTGCAGGAGGGGCTTCGCCGCCTTGTCGGGTTCCTCAATGCCTGGAGCTATGGGGCCACGCCCGAAGCCGAAAACAAAGAGAAAGAATCGTCATGACCATGCATTTTCCGACCAAGGCCGTCATATTGGCGGCAGGCTCCGGATCCCGGCTGCGACCTCTCACTGACCTGCGGCCCAAGCCGCTTGTCGAAGTCAATGGAACCCCAATTCTTCACAACGCGCTGCGCAATCTCGAAGCGCTCGGTGTCGATGACGTCACGATCGTCGTCGGCTACCGGAAGGATGCCATCCAGTATTCCTGCGGGACCCGGTTCGGCAACCTTGCGATCAGCTATGTGGAATCGAACGTTTTCGACCAGACGGGCAGTGCCTATTCGCTCTGGCTTGCCCGCGATGCCCTCCTGTCGGGGGACACCTATCTGCTGGAAGGCGATGTCTTCTTCGAAATCGACGCACTTCGCAAATTGTCCCTCTATGAGATGGGGTGGCCAGTTCTACGATGCCGGCGGCGGGGAGATTTCCGCGTGCCTGGAGAAAGCGAGGCAGACGGGGAAAGACCAGAAATGCACCGTCACCTGCCGACGCCGGAGAAGGAACAATGACCGAGGCTGGACCGGTCGAGCGGCTCCCAATCGATAGTTGGCCGGACCGTGGCCCGTCTGTCTCGGTTTCATTGATCCTCGATCTTGATCGCTTTTAAGGCGATCTCCTGATCGATTAGCCCGGCGACATCTTCCGGATGGTGAAATACCCCGATCATCGCAACACCAGATGCCTTGAGCTGCGTCAGGCGTTCCACGAGGGCCTTGCGGGAGTCGCGGTCTAGCGAAGCCGTAGGCTCGTCGAGAAGCAGAAGCCGCTGCGGCAAGATGAGAGCTCGGGCGAGATTGACCTTCTGCTGTTCGCCACCGGAGAACGTTGACGGATAAGCTGCCCAGAGCTGTTTCTTCACCCCGAAGGCACTGAGCCAGCGGCGGGCTTCAACGAGAGCCTCGGCGTGTGGAGTGCCGGCGAGCCTGAGAGGCTCTGCGACCACTTCCTCAGCTGCGACACGAGGCCGAGCATTGAGAAACTGGGTGACGAAGCCGATCTCGCGGCGACGAAGGACGGCAATATCGACGTCGGCGGCCGAGGCGAGGTCGATCACGCCCTCCCGCGTGTGATAGTAAGCATGGCCGGCCCGCGGCAGGTATGAGCGGTAGAGGGTCCGCAGCAGCGTTGACTTGCCGGCGCCGTTCTCACCCCTGAGCAGTATGAACTCGCCCTCGTGGAGTTCAAAATCGATGTTGTCGAAGGCAAAAAGCGTTCGCTTGAGGTGGTGCATCTCAAACTGCTTGGTGAGTCCCTCGACGCGCAACACAGGCGCCGGCGTTTTAGGGATAGAAACCTCGATATTCATGTCTGACTCTCAAAGCTTGGCGTGAACGAGCTGCTGGGTGTAGGCGTGCTGGGGATCCTGGAAGATTTGATCCGCCAGCCCTTGTTCCACGACATTGCCGCGACGCATAACCATGACGCGATCGGCCATGGTCCGGATCACACCGAGATCGTGGGAGACGAGAACCATGGTGATGGCATGGTCCCGCTGCAACCGCTTCAGCGTATCGAGCACCAGCGCCTGAACACTGACGTCCAAGCCGGTGGTAGGCTCATCGAGAAGCAGCACCGCCGGTTCAAGCGCGATCGCCTTCGCGAGTTGCACCCGCTGCTGCATTCCGCCAGAAAGTTCGCGTGGCGTCGCATCCATCCGCTCGACCGGAAACTCGGATGCGTCAAGCGACTGCCGTGCCCGTTCACGCAGTTCCGCGAAATTGCGCTTGCCGGCAATCAGCAGGCGCTCGGCAACATTGCCACTGCTCGTGTGACCCATCAACAGCCCAAGATGCGGATTCTGGTAAACGATACCGATATGCTCCGCTCGCAGAGAACGCCTCTCGAAGCGGTCGAGCGAGAAGAGGTTGCTGTTCTCGCGGCCTGGCAGAGCCAGGTGATAGCTCCCGGCTTCCGGCGTATCTTCGAGGTTCATCATTCTGAGCAGGGTCGACTTGCCGGAGCCGGATTCGCCGACGATGCCAAGAACCTCGCCCGGATAAACGGTGGCGTCAACATCGCTGAGAGCTTTGACGCCACCGAAATTCTTCGAGATGCCGCACATGGTAAGCATCGGCTCGGCGAGCATCAGATGCGGTGGCTGGCGGGTAATCTGCGTCGCCGCAGCGAGATTGAGAGCGGTCATCGATTCATCTTTCCGTTCTTGTACCAGGTGTCGCCGATCGCGACCGGCTCACCTTCAGCCTTGCGCATGTGCTTGACGCCGAAATGGCTGTCGGAGAGCTCGAATTTCGCGGAGCCGTCATCTTGCGGCAATTCGTTCATGAAGAAGCCGGTGACATTGGTGCGGTAGCAGGTCTTGTCCTGATGATCCTCGACCCGATAGGGGACATCGTCGAACACTAGGGGCTCCACGCGTGTATGGGGTGGTACGGCGTAAATTCTCTTCTCACGCCCGGCCGAAAGGATGGTCAGGTGGTCGGCTTTATTGAGCTTCAGCACGTCCCAGCGCGGGATCGGTGAGGGGGAGATGACGTGCCGGCCGTTCACTAGGCTGGGGTATTCCGTATACTGCATGATGCGTCCTGACTTGACGAGTTGTTCGTACAAGATGAGCCAAAGCTGCCCGTAGTCGGCGTCACCGTGCATTTCGCGTGCGACCGGCATATCCGATTGCACGGTCCGCAATGGTTCGGGATCAGGTACCTGTAAGACCAGAACCTGGTCATCGCGCAACTTCTCTTCAGGAATGCGGTGACGAGACTGAATGATGGTTGCCCCTTGGGTATCCTCAGTCTCGATCACGCCGCCGACCCGGCCAAAGAACTTGCGGATGCTGCAGGCGTTGACGGAATCGTCAGTCCCTTGGTCGATGACTTTGACGACCGCGTCCGGCTTCAGGATGGTGAGCGATACCTGCAATCCGCCGGTGCCCCAGCCACGCGCCATGGGCACTTCGCGGCTGGCGTAGGGTACCTGATAGCCGGGTACCGCGATCGCCTTCAAAATGCGACGGCGAATTTCCCGCTTGGCTGACTCGTCGAGGAAGCCATAGTTGAAGGCCGCCCAGGGCCTGGTCAGTTCCTGCAATTTCATGGCGCTTCATCCTGCAGTGCTTGTCAGCTCTTTCTCGACGACCGTCGAGGCGGATGCCTCGCGGTCAGCCTTGACCCTTCGGTAGGCATCGAGAGCAGACTGGAAGGTAACGTAGTGGGGGAGTTTGAAGTGTATGCAGAAGCCGGAGCTTTCGACCGGCTCAGTATGATAGAGGATGAACTCTTCCGTTGCGGCGGAAGCAGGGTTCGGTTGGCTGGACGCAATGTCCAGCGTAGCAGCGGCGATCACCTTTATTTCGTTCCAGCCGAAGGTGGCCGAAAAACCGAGCTCCAGATTCTTGGATTTGGAGATGATCTCGGCCTGGCTCACACGGACCCGGCCGGCGCTGAAGATCGTGCCACGCGGATGGCGGAGACGGACAGGTGCTTCGGCGAGGCGCAATTCATTGACGGTGGGGTGAACGTCGCCATAACCACGCATCGTGGCGTAGCCGAGTGCCAATGTGCCGCCGGTATCGGCCCTTGCCAAACTCTGCAGCTTGTGTGCCCGCGGTACGGGAAAGAGCAGCGGCTCGCGGGTCACATCCGGAATGTCTTCCAGGGCGACGGTTTCCACCGGATGATCCAGGACTATTCCCTGCGCTTTCTGCCAATCGATCAGCGATGGTTGCGTGGCGGGCGCAGGCTGCGCTGCAGGCGGCACGGCTTCCGGCGTGAAATCCTCGCCCATCAGAACGCCAACTTGCAGCAGGCGATGAGAATAATCGAGCGTGGGGCCGAGGATTTGGCCGCCGGGGATATCCTTGAATGCCGCGGAGATACGACGAACCGTGAACAGGTCCGGCTGCGTCACCGGCTGGGCGAAGGCGATCCGCGGTTGCGTGGTGCGATAGGCGCGCAGGAGCAGCACGGCCTCGTAGAGATCGCCGCCGGCTTGGGCAAGCGCCAAAGCCGCCAGATCCGGTTCGTAAAGCGAGGCCTCTCCCATCAGCCGATCGACGAGGTAGGGCATGGTCTTTCGGACGGCATCGACACGATCGCGGCTGATCGTGCCGAGATCACTTCGAAACAGCCGCTCGGCATGTTCGATGGCCTGCTCGCCACCGCGGGTTGCTACATAGGCCATCAGAGCACCTCGACTGTTGTGGAACGGGGGATGCCGATGACACGGTCGTCATCGACAAGGTAGACATCGTAGCCAAGCGGGTAGCGGATAGCCCGCTGGCGCATCTCCCAGAAGGTCGGCGCGACGCGGTCGACCGCGATCGTCAGGCTTGTCATGATGCCGGGGCCGGTCAGCCGCAGTTCCTGCCCAGCACCGAGGCGAGCGGGAGCAAACAAGGTGGCCGCCTCGTCGGGGTAAGCCAGCGTGCCGAGACGCATGCCTGACAGCGCGGCGACCTTTTCAGTCGTGTCTATTTTCGAGAAGATGTAGTCGGCGTGGCCCTGCGAAACGGCGCGAGCGCCGGTGCGCGCCACGGCTTGCTGAACATCGAGGTCATCCAGCACACAGAACGAGCATTCGCGGTCCAGCAGGCTTTCGGCGATCGACGCCAACCCGCTGGCAGGGAGCGTACGGATACCCCCCGGGCGGCTGAGCGCCCACATCAGTTCCTCGAAGGCGGCGTTCGTGCGGCTGTCGTGCGCAGTCGGAGCAAGGGAGAGAGGCATCAGAAGGTCTCCATCTGCACGCGGGTGGCCTCGACCAGTGTCAGCCGCTGCCGATCGCTTTCTTCCTGGTGGCGGCGTTCGGCCTCGAGGAGCTCGATGATCGAATTGGTTTGGTGCTTGGCGGCGATCGCGGCGTCGATGACTGCCATCGCCATTGCATGCTCGAGATCGCGACCCACAACCGCTCCGTATCCTTCGCTGTCGCGTGCAGGCACCTCGATATGCGCTTCGGCAACGAGGACCTCCCCCAGGTGGAATGCGGTACCCTTCACCGTGTCCTGATAGGGGAGCATCGCAAGGCCAGTCCGGTTGCTGCTGACCGAGACTTCCCCGAAGCCATCCAGTACCCGCTCAGCCAGAGCCTTAATTGCCACCGGCCGAGCGGCTGCGAGTATGCTGAGCGCTTGCCCGTGGCCGTATTGCCCGATTACCGCGTCAGCGGCTCTCTCTTCAGTCATTGTCGTCTCTTCTTCTTCAACGTGTGAGGTCGTACGCACGATTGCGTTCCGCTTATTGTAGATATTCGAATATCACTACAGACATTCGAATATATTGTCTAGCGCCTTTCCGTTTTCACCCCGAATTTCGCTCTTGTACGAAGGCCTTTTTTGCGCCTGCGATAGCGGCTATTCCCCAGAGGCGGCCCCTGCCGCATCGAAGCTTGTGATTAGCGCGACCAGGCGTTCCCCGCCCTTTTCGGGCGTCTTCGAATTATCGATCTCAAGAACATTCAAACGGCCGAACGAGAGCTGGTCGCTTCGCAAAAGCCGTTTTTTGATTAACCCTTGGTTTTCGCGTCCCCGCGCTGCAAGCCGCTGCGCCAGAATGTCAGGGGGTACGCTGACATTGACCGCGAGCAGATTGGGGTATTTCTGCCGAGCCCCGGACAACATGGCTCGCGAGCCATTGGCGACGACAGTGTGGCCACGATCAAGCCACTCATTAATACGAATCGGGATACCGTAGCAATGACCGTGCGCCTCCCAATGCAGGGCGAATTGTCCAGCCCTGAGGCGCCTATCAAATTCCATGTCGTCTACCGGCTCGTGGATTTCGCCGGACCCGAGCGGCCGATTGATGAGCCGGCGCACGAAATGGATGTTTGGCTCGGCACCAAGACGTCCACGTGCATAGTCGATGAGAGCGTCTTTACCCGCACCGCTCGGGCCCAAGACCAGTATCAACTGTCCTCTCGGCATCATCATCGTCCTCCCTGCCATCGCAGCCCGGAAGACTCATGGCCCCTGAGAAAAAATTGCGAGCGCACATAGAAGTCGGCGTCAGGGCGATCCTGGACGAAGAGTGACAGTGCCTCCAGTTTCAAGTCCTCACCGAGATCGGCCTCGAACCGACTTTTCAGACGCTCTTTGACCATTGGCCGAATGTCTTCAGGCAGGCAGTCGGTCAAGGTCAGATGGAATTTGAACCGGTCATGGACGTAAGGGTACCCCCAGGAGATGAGATGACTGGTCTCGGTGTCGTCCAGCGGTTTGCGCATGCGCCGTTGAAGTTCTGCCTGGTTCATCGGCGCTCTGAAGCGATCGAACTCGCGTACGATCCGTGAGGCAAAGCCGCGCAGGAACGCCGTGGGACCCGCGGGAACGAGGGCGAAGAAGCCGTCGATCACGCTGAGCCGCAAACGGCCGATTGGACACGGAATCACACTATCTGCGAAATCGTGCAAAGCCTGTTCCAGCGCCTCGACGGATTGACCGTCGGCCAGCCGAAACGGAGCTTTGAGAGTGGCGTGAAAGCCATAGCGGCGCGGCTCGGTCGCGAACTTGTTTTCGGCGGGACCGGCCGCCTTTCTGTTCGACGGAAGAAATGCGTCCCGCCCAAGCCATTGGCGCGCCGTCTCCGTCAGCGGATGATGGCGACCCGGTGTGTAGTAAATGGCGCAACGTTGTGAGGCGAGATCAGACATCTAGAAACCAATAATGCGGCCATCGGACCAGATCGTCCTGCCGCTGCGAAGCGTGGCGCGCGTGCGGGATATGCGGCCTCGTTCGGCGATGACGAGGTCCGCGCGCAGTCCCTCGGCGATACGGCCACGATCAGCAAGTCCTAGAGTTCTTGCGGGATTTGCGCTGGCGAGTGCCACCGACGCAGCAAGTCCGCCGGGACCGAGGTCTGCCAGGGCGACGACGGCGGGAAGGATTGCGGAAGGATGATAATCGCTGGTCAGAATATCCAGGACGCCGGCTTCATATGCCTGCCTTGCTGAGAGATTCCCTGAATAAGAAAGCCCACGCAGCGCGTTCGGCGCACCCATTGCGGTTGCCAGACCTCGTTGCCGCGCTTCGGTTGCCGCTTCTATGGTAATCGGAAACTCGCTAATGGTGGCCCCGAGGCCGTGCATCAACGCGACCTTCTCGACGCTGTCGTCGTCATGCGACGCCAAGCGAATGCCCGTTGTTCTTGCGAGATTTGCGAGATCGGCGACGACCTGCAGGCTTTCGCCTGCCGTACCATGGGACATGCGCTGCCTTACGAGCTCGGCGGCCGCCGCTTCACTGATCCCGCGCTGCCTGGCGAGATTGTTGACATGTTTTTCGATGTTCCTGTACTGCCCCTGACCCGGTGTGTGATCCATCAGCGACATCAGTCCGAGGGCGCCAGCATTCAGAAGACCTTCGGCCGTGGCAAGCGCCGATGGAAGGTCCACCTCAAAGCGCGCGTGAACACGATGATCGACAAGAAGCTCTTCTCGCATAGCGGTGAGCGCATCGATCATTGCGGCCGTGTGTTCCACCGGGCGGGCGTGTCCGTAAAAGTCCGGCTGGAACGCCAGAGCCGCATAGGCCGTCGTCACGCCGCAGGACGCAAGTTTCCTGTCGAGATCATATATGCCGAGCTCGAGAGGCATGCGCACGTTTGCGCGGGGCTCGACCTCTTTTTCGATCATGTCGCCATGAATGTCGACGAAGCCAGGCAGCAGCAACCGCCCATCGCCTTCGACGGCGGCGGCGGTAACCAAATCCTCCCGAATTTCGGCTATGCATCCATCTTCGATCCTCACCGCACCGCGTTCGACGACGCGATCCTCAAGGACGATTTCGAAGTTATTCAACCACATGATCTTCTTCCGAGGTGTCAGTCTTGGTTCTTTGTGAATGCTCGATAGGCAGCGTTAAGTGCAACAAGGTGCTTGGCGCACTCGAGCGAGGCGGGCTGTTCATCCGCGAACCTGTCGCTCTCGATCTCCATGATCAGCATTGTGTCGGGCAGGAATTGCAGTTCCGAGAAGATCGGCTCCCAAGGGATATCGCCCCAGCCGATCGGGAGATGCAGATCGCCGAGGCCATAGGCGGTGGCTTCGACCGGACGGTGGAACTTGCGCATAGTGTTGGGCAGGCCATAGCTGTCGTGGACATGGAGATGACCCGTCACGGGTGCCATGGCCCGAAGCTGTTCGCGAAAGTCGAGTTTTCGTGATGTCGATGCAATATAGGCGTGGGAAACATCGAGAACGGCAACGACGTGATCCGAACTGACCGCGCGTACCGTTGCGGCGATTTCACCGGGACTCTGCACATACTCGGTGTCCGTTGTCGCGAAGATGTTTTCAAGGCCGATGCGAACACCGTAACCCTCTGCAACGATCGCCATTTCGGCCAACGCCTCCCGCTCCATCGCGTCATAATCCGCGGAGGCTTCGCCGGGAGCCGGATAGGCATGACCGCCGTGTTGAACCAGCAGACCTGCGCCGAGGCGGTTGCACAGTTCGAGATTGGCTTGCATGACCCGTTTGTGCAGATCGAGATGGTCCCGATCCATAAAGTTCGAGATCAACGGTCCATGCAGCGAGAGTTTTTTGAAGTCATAGCCATGGACGATCTTGGCAAGGCGAGCAGCCCGATCTTCCATGATCCGTCCCCGTGACACGGCCTCTTCGGCGTAGATCGGGATTTCGCAGGCGTCGGCGCCGGTCTCGGCCACCTTACGAAGCGAAGCATCGAACAGTTCCAGGTCGCCTAAGCTCGGGCGCTTATAGAACCCGATTGCACTGATATTGCCGGTCATTGTTGGCCTTTCTAACTCGACCTGGAAGAGAGCCCTCTTGTTCCGAGAGGCGATTGTCGTTCTGGTGGCGATAAGCGTTTCTGGCGTGGGTCAGTCCGCCTCGACGAGGTCGCGCGCCCAGTCCCCCAGAACCGAAATGGAAATCGTTGTGATCAAGATCAGGAAGCCTGGCATCAGTGCGACCCACGGAGCATTGAAAAGCTGGTCGCGGCCGATCCCGATCAGAAGGCCCAGCGATACATCTGGAGGCTGAATTCCGACCCCCAGAAAACTGAGAGTCGTCTCCGCCAGAATCGTTTGAGGGAAGTTGATCGACATGTTGACCAGAAGCACGGCAAACGCGTTTGGCAGAACCGATCCGGTTATGATCCGCAACGTCGAAGCACCCATGATCTGCTGAGCCTGAACGTAAGGCTGGCTCTTGGCCGAAAGCGCGATCGCCCGGGCAAGGCGCGCGTAGCGATCCCAGCCGTGAAAGATCATGATGGCAACGAACACCGTGAAGTTTGCGCTCGGCAGCACAGTGATCAGGGCGAGGATGAGGATCAGGGTCGGTATCGTCGCCTGAAAATCGACGAGCGTGCCGACGATGGCATCGAGAATGCCGCCTATCCAGGCCGCCACAAGTCCAAGCATCGTTCCGACGATTGCGCCTCCGATTGTGCCGATCACCGCGATGGTCATGGAGACCTGGGTGCCGCGCAGAACGAGCGAGAGCATGTCGCGTCCCAAACCGTCAGTACCAAGCGGGGACTGCCATGTTCCGCCCATGAAGACCGGCGGCTTGAAGCGGCCCAGCAGGTTGACCTCTGAGAGATCGCTTGGCGAAAGCCACGGGGCTGCCATGACCAGCACTGCCAGCAGGAAAAGGACGCAGAAGCAGCCGACGATGGCGGGAGAAAGGTTTTGTCGTGAGGTCATTTCTTAGCTCTCGCAGGCTGTGCGAAGCCGGCGTGACGACCGGTGACGCAGATCGGCTATTCTCGGATCGATGAAGCCGTAGGACAGGTCTGCCAGGAGGTTCGCGAGGATCATCGTCACGCCGGTGATGATCATAATCGCCTGCACGACTGCGAAGTCGCGGGCGCTCACACTTTCTATCAACAGAGCGCCGGTGCCTTGCCAGCCGAACGCATTTTCGACCACGGCGGCGTAAGTGACGAAGTGCCCGAACTCCAAGGCCGTGATGGTGATCAGCGGCGTCAGCGCGTTAGGCAGCGCGTGAGCGCGATGGATGATCCCCTCGGAGAGACCGCTTGCTCTTGCGGTCTCGATCATCGGGCGTGACAATACCTCGACCAATGCCGAGCGCGTGAAACGCGCATAGGTCGCTATCCCCACAGTCGACAATGTCGCGACCGGCATTATGTAGGAGGTCCAGTTTACATAGCCGCTGGGCGCCAGCCATCCGAGCTTCACCGAGAACAGATACATCGCCAACACGCCCAACAGGAATGAGGGAACCGAAAGGCCGACAACCGACAGCGTGATGGCCAACCTGTCGATGAGGTGCCCCCGATGCATCGCCGAGAGGATGCCTAGCGGCACGCCCAGAGCAATCGAGAGCAGGATTGTCGGGAGCACCAGGGACAGTGTCACGGGAATTCGATCCAGAACCAGCGCAAGCGCCGACTCTCCGCTTCGATAGGATAGACCAAAGTTCATGTGCAGCAGTCCATCGAGATAGATCAGGAACTGCTGCCACAAGGGAAGATTAAGACCCCATTTCTCGCGGAAAACATCAATAGCGGCCTGGCTGGTGTCTGGTCCCAGCAATATTTGTGCGGGATCTCCACTCGCGGCGAGTGCGAAGAAGGAAAAAGTCAAAAGCAGAAGAATCGTGATGCAAGCCCGCCCCAGGCGGAAGAGATACCAGTTCATACCGCGGCCTCCTGCTCTGGTAGGTGGCTCGGCGGGGCATCGGGGAGCCTTGGGAGGGCGGCAATCAGATCCCGGGTGTAGCTCTCAGTCGGATTGCGAAACAATTCGAACGTCTGGCCTTCCTCGATCAGTGTGCCATGGCGCATGACCACGACGCGGTCGCAGATATGCTGGATGACGGACAGGTCATGACTAATGAAGAGGACCGCGAGCGCGTACTTGTCGCGAAGGTCGAGTAGAAGATCCAGTATCTTGGCCTGGATGGGCACATCGAGCGCTGAGACGCTTTCGTCGCAGATCAGGACGCGGGGGCGAACCGTGAGCGCGCGTGCTATTGTCGCCCTCTGCCGCTGGCCGCCGGAAAGGCTGGCGGGCTTGCGCTTAAACAGCGTGTCGTCGAGATGGGTTTCAAAGAGCCGGGCGCGGGCCACAGCTTCGCGTTCGCCCTTATCTCCAAGCCGATGGATATCGAGTGGTTGGCGGACCTGATGAACGATCCTGCCGAGAGGGTCGAGTGCACCGCGCGGATCCTGAAAAATATACTGGATTTCTCGCCGCCACGATGGTTCCGGCGTGCTCCAGTCGACCACCCGACCATTCATGGAGATACGCCCGGCGCTAGGTGTCACCAGGCCGACGGCAGCTTTGGCCAATGTGCTTTTGCCCGAACCGCTCTCGCCGACCAAGCCGACGATTTCGCCTTCGCCGACGTCCACGCTGACGTTTCGGACGGCGTCGAAACGGCGTCCGTCAGGCGTTCTATAGGCCACGCTGATATTGTCGAGGCACAGTGCCGGATGACCGGCGCTGGACGTAGCAATTGGTCGCAAGACGGCCGAGGGCGAGATTTGCTGTGTAAGCTCTGGGGCGCTCGACCGCGGCCGTGGCATGGATGCGATCAGGTGCCTGGTGTAATCGGCGCGCGGCTCGGTGAGAACCGTGTCAGCTGAGCCTGCCTCAACGACGGCTCCGTTTCTCATGACAATGATCTGGTTGCACAACTGATAGGCCACTGCCAGGTCGTGAGTGACGAATATAATCGCCATGCCCCGTTCCGCGGCAATCGCCTTCAGACGCTTGAGGATGCCGGCCTGGACGGTGACATCGAGCGCGGTGGTCGGTTCGTCGGCAATGAGCAGTCGCGGTTCGCGCGCGAGAGCGCAGGCGATCGCCACCCGCTGGCACTGTCCGCCAGACATCTGATGCGGGTAGGAGTCGAGGACCTTTCCGGGGTCGCTAAAACCCGCCATTGTCAGCAATGGGCCTGGACCACCAGAGGTCCGTAGCGCAAGGTGCCTCTTGACCGACATCAGAGGATCGAGAGCACTCATCGGATCCTGGAAGATCATGGCAATGCGATGCCCCCTGAGACTAGCCAGCGCTCGCTGGTCCGACAGGCGGTACGACTGCCCTTCGAAGTTCATCTGCCCTTGGACCAGGGCGCTCGGCGGCAGCAGGCCTGCAATGGCCCGGCACATGACACTCTTGCCAGATCCGCTTTCTCCGACGATGCCGATAATTCCTCCCGGCATCAGATCGAAGGCGATGTCGCGCAATGCAGAGCTGCTCTGCCCCGTGAAGGCCACACCCACCCCCTGAACTGAGATCAGGGGGTGATGAGCGCGACATTGAAGATCGGGATGCAGGTTCATGTTACCTGAAGCTCACGCCAATTGTCGTGAGGTCCAGATATTCCGCCGGAAGCGCGCTATAGCTCAGACGATCCTTCCGGACGCCGATGAAATGGGCGGCCGTGTAGAAGTTTGCTGTATTCGGATCCTGGTCAAACTTGTCCAGCATCTGAGCGAAGACCTTCCGACGCTGCGCCGTATCGATGGACGTCGACAATTCCTCGCCGAGCGCTGCCATGTCAGGAGAGACGGTGAAGAATTTCTGATTCGCAAACGAGCCGCGGGGCCGAAGGCGGCGCCAGAACTGGCCAAGTGGATCGGGATAGTAGGCGCCGGAGGAAGCATCGATGATCGCTCTGTCGGGCGTATCGGCGAGCACCTGCGTCCAGTTTTCCTTGAACTCCAGCTTGACGTTCAACCCGACGGCCTTCCACATCGACTGCACGATCTGGGCCGTTTCACCCTGCTTGGTGTAGTAGTTGTGCTGGGTGCGCCAGACAATCTCCTGGCCGTGATAGCCCGCTTCCTTGAGAAGCTGCTTTGCCTTTGGCGGATCATATTCGTCCACCGGACGGTCCTGCAGATACATGTCGCCAAAGGTTTTCAGCTGCCAACCATGCGGCACGTCCGTGCGCCCATCATAGAGGGCTTTCACCAGTGCCTCGCGATCGACGGCGAGGTTCATCGCGCGCCTGATGCGCGGATCGGAGATCGGGCTATCGAAGCTGTCAAAGATGACGCCTCGAATAGTCTCGATCGGCCCGCCGGCGACCGCACCGTTCGGGTTGCCCTCGATCTGCGGAAATTCATCCGCGCCGATTTCCGTGATCATGTCGAACTGGCCGGAGAGGAGGCCCGCAATGCGGGTAGACAGTTCAGGAACCGTGACGAACGTCACCTTGTCGGCGGCCGCCTTCGCATCGCCCCAATAGGCATCGAACTTCTTTAGGGTGGTCGCGCCGCCGACTTCGTGGCTGACAAGCACGTAGGGGCCGGAGCCCGCATCGAGCTTCGTGAAATCATTGTAGTTTGGAGCCTGCTTCAGAGCCGTTTCGGAAATGATCTCGGCGGGGAAGGTGGCGAAGCGATCAAGGGCGATGGGATCGGCGCTTTTCATGTGGATCCGCACTGTCATGTCGTCGACCGCCTCGATCCTCTCGATGCCGCCTAGAAATTCCTCGGACTCGGTCGGAACACTCTTGTCGCGGCCCAAGCGCACATCCGAGAACGTCGCAATGACATCCTTAGCGTCGAAGGTATCCCCGTTGTGGAAGACGACCCCCGGCCTCAGCTTGAACTCAAGGGTCTTCGGATCGAGTATCTTCCACTCGGTTGCCAGCCCCGGCACGATCTTCCCGCCGTTGCGGTAGTCAAATTTGACGAGCGTGTCATAAAGCGAAAGCACCACCCGAAGATTGGGATTGGAGTTTTCGGTCACCGGATCGAGGTTGTCCGGGTTCTTTGGAACGGCGATCGTCAAGTCATGGGCAACCGCTGGCGCGCCTCCGGACAGCGCGGCAACACCGGCGCTCAGTATCGCAATCAGTACCAAGGTCCTCGGTTCCATTCGACTCTGGTTCATTCGTCTCTCCGAGATCCAGATTGCTGTGCTAGCGCCTGGCAGTGCCCGGGGGTCTCTTCCCGATGTCTGTCCACGAGGCTGGCGGAACATGCCTCAGTTTTATGACATTCGAATGACACGCCGATATCCGAATATTAGCGACGAAGCAAATTCTACTTTTCGGGTGGACTCGGCTGATCGCGCGCGGGGATAAGGCGGAGGTTACCTGTACGGAAGGCCTGCAGGCATTCGGCAGTCTTCGGCTAGGCAGCAACACATTGCCAATGGAATTGGTGCCGCTTATACTTATTCGAATATCTTCGTCGATCGTGACGCACTGACTAGCAATGGAATGAAGAAACAATGCCGAAGAAACTGATGCACGGCCAATGGCAAGACGTCGAAGAGGCACTCGCCGCCGACATCGCTGCTGGGCGGTTCGCCAAGGGCGCGCCGCTTCCTAAGGAAGCGGAACTGATGGAACGCTTTGGCGTCGGGCGGCACAGCGTCCGACGCGCGATTGCCCAGCTTCAGAGTCGCGGGCTTGTCCGGGTCGAGCATGGGAAAGGGACGTTCGTCCATGACGGCCGCTTGAACTACAGGCTCTCCGAGCGGACCCGTTTTTCCCAAAACCTCCTGGAGCAGGGGCGTGAGCCGTTCGGGAAAGCGATCAAAGAGCGGGTGATTATTGCTCCTCGTCGGGTCGCTGAGGCTCTGAGGCTTCCCCCCGAGGAAGAGGTCTATCACATCGTTCGCATCGAATACGCGGATGAAGAACCCATCAATTTTTCAAATGCGTACTTTCCGGTCAGACGCTTTCCCAGCTTTGACAAAGCAAGGCGCGAAGGCCGACCAGTTAGTGCCATACTGGCGAACTACGGCGTCACGGATTACATCCGCCTCCGTACCGATTTTATCGTCCGGCTCCCGACTAAAGAGGAAGCTCGTCAACTAGGGCAGTATGAGGCCCAACCTGTAATGCATCAAAAAAAAATTGACGTGGATATGAAGGGCACGCCGGTCTCTTACTCAGAGTCAGTCTGGGCTGGCGAGCGGGTGCAGTTCTCGATCGACAACACGAGTCAGTTGCTTAGCTCGTTGGCCCAAAACTCGTAGCCGGAACACGCTACGATCGAACGGATCGCGCACATTCATCGCAGACACACATGATCGGGGCTTTTCGCAAGAATTCCGTCAGCCGCAGTTATGCGTCGAACGGCCTGCTTTGTTTCGAAGAGGCGCGCAAGCAGGTCGTTCTGATCGTTGACTGTCCAGTCGCCCAAAAAAGCCGAATCCTTTCCTCAGCCACGGCATCCGCCTCAAAACCAGCGATCGCTCGGTTCGCCGTCAAAACATCCGATAGGAGCCGTATGCGGTAGTGCCGCACGTACGGATCTGGCCGGGGGGCGATGGGCAACCATCGTCCCTACCGGGACCCGATGTAGTGCCACTCGACCTTATGCTCCTTCGACCAGGCAAGGATGGCGTCCGACGTGAACTCCGTGCCGTGGTCGGAGACGATCATGTGTCAGTTCCCGTGCGACGCGACGACCGGAGATCGAGGTGTCCGGGATCGCCGCCAGGCATTCGCGCGTGACGTCATCGACGATGTTGAGCACGCGAAACCTTCTGCCGCAGGCGAACTGATCATGGACGAAATCCAATGACCAACGGGCATTGGCCTTCGCTTCGACGAGGATCGGGGCACGCGTGCCGACGGCACGGCGTCTGGCCTTGCCAGGGTACGAGGCCGTCCACCTTCATCAAGCCCGTTTTAGATAGCCCGCTTTGTAGTCCACCAAAGGCCGGTTCGGTCGGGGTAACTTTCCGAAACTCTGTAGGCCACATCGTATTTCCAAGAATGCGGGTGTTTTCCTGGCGGCCACCTCGCGCAGCGCTTTTTTAAGCAGATCTTCGTCATCTATCCGATACGCCCATGTGTAACCCATCCCCTCAGCAATTTGGACTAGGTCGGCGGCGTGCGTACAAGTGGGAAAGCCGCCTACGGAGTTGTGGCATCCGTTGTTGAGGACGATGTGTTTGAACCTTATGTCGCGAAGAGGGGCGACTGTGTTGCTGAGGCCTTGCATCAGAAAAGCGCCATCACCATCAAGGCAATAGATATCTCGCTCGGGATTTGCGCTGGATGCGCCAATTGCGAAGCTCGACGAAAATCCCATACCCCCGACACAAGGAATATGAACGTGGCTGCGTTCTCCCATCTCGGAATCAAATAGCATCACCTCCCGGGCAGTGTAGCCGGTGCCACTAAAGACGACGCTATTGGTCGGGAGGCTTTTCATTATCGCATCAATGGTTTTGAGGCGATCGACGGATTTGCTGAAGATATCACGGCTGATCTGAGGTTCTGAGACAAATTGTTTCCTAGCCCCCACTGCCCCTTTACTTACAAGAAGTGTCGCGCTTTTTCCAGCGCGTACGGTCTCAGTTAAATAAGCGTCGATAGAATCTGGATCGGTCTCTGCCTTTACTACAAGAGGTTTTATGCCCAAGAGTTCAAGGATTTTGAGTGTATGGCCGCCCATCACCATATGTTGTGGCTCATCAATGGTGCCGGGCTCGCCGCGCCAACCGATGACCATAATAAGTGGAATGTCATACACAGTCGGCGAGAACATTGAGAGAAGCGGATTGAGAGCATTCGGCAACCCCGAATTCTGCATGAAAACGCAGCAAGGGCGGCCAGTCGCCATAGCTTGCCCCGCAGCCAATCCCACTGCGCTACCTTCACATGCGGCGATCTGGTGATCGATGTCCGCGCGGTCAAGCAATTCTGCGATAAATGGCTCCAATATGGAATCCGGTACTCCTGAGGCAAAATTCACTCCAACACGAACTAAAGCATCAACCAACGTCATAGGCCCAACCTTTCCAGCATTCATCATTGCTTCCGACATTTGCTTCCTTTTACAGGTGGAGACGGGCAATTCGTTCCGCTCGTCAGTTCTTCTCAGGACTTTGCGTCAATCCAATGCATCATCCTTCCCTTGGGTGCGCTATGCTGGCGTCGTTCAAACATTGACACGCATCAATACAACCCCAAGGAGAGTCAATCCGATCGCAAGTTGTTTTATATAGTCGAGCTTTTCCTCCAAAAGGGAGACTCCAAAGAGTACGGCGAACACCATACTTGTCTCTCGAATGGCAGAAACGAGAGCGATTGGGGCCACTGTAGACGCCCAGATAACGATTCCATATGCTGCCGTTGCTACAAAGCCGCCCAGAATTCCCGGCCGGCCGACCGCTTTCATTCGTCTTATGAGGAGAGATCGGCGCTGTAAAAGCGCGATAAGCAGGGTAGGCAACCCGTTCATCACGGTTAGCCAAACAATGTAACACAGGGCGTCCGATGCAAGTCGCGCACCGATAGCGTCCATCAGAGTATAACCCGCTGTGCAAACACCTGTACCCAAAGCAAAACAGAGTGCTTTTCCGTCGGCTATCCCATTCCTTTTGTTGGCCAAGGAAAGGCTCATGATTCCAACGGCAATGACTATTAGCGAGATTGTCGCCTGTGTGGTGAGGGTCTCGCCTATAAGAACAACGGAACCCACCGCAACGAGCAACGGCGAGGTTCCCCTGGAAACTGGGTATATATAGCTCAGATCTCCGTGGTTGTAGGATACCCGGAGAAAATAATAATATCCTGTGTGGATCGCGGTCGACGCCAATAGATACGACCATGCGCCTGATGACAGAAAACCGACAACCGGAAGCAGGGGTAGAGCCAGCGCTATCTGGGTGACTTTGATTACGGAAATGACTGCAAACTTGTCGGCATTGACTTTCACCACAGCGTTCCACCCGGCGTGGAAAACAGCAGCCGCGAGCACCAAGGCAAAAACCGTGATGGTCATCATAGGTCCTTTGGGTCGGGTCTTTAAAATTGCAATTAGCGGCACTAAGGAACAACCGGACCTTGACGGTGGTGGCCTTCTGGCATCAATCGAGGAAGGGGAATCATTAACGACCCCACGTCGATATGAACGGTATGGCGCGAGGTTTTGGGGCGAAGAAGACGCTTGCTCAATGCTGCGCGGCGAACCAATTGCTGATCTACCACTACGTCGTCTCGCCAACTCGACAGAGATACTACGGAAGGGTCATCATAGTCGACAAGAATGGCCGGCAGGAATTTTGCCCCAATGGCATTGGCTAGCACCCAATGTCGATGATGGCCATCCAGCAATATCAAATCACGTCTATCAACCAGCGCGGGTGTGGTGAAATACCCGAACTCGCGGATCGCTCGACATAATTCCAGCGCGTGAACGATATCAATATGTTCGTGCGGTTTGATTTCTTCTATGGGCAATAAGCATACTGACTGATTGGTTGTCGTCGCATACGACGACGGATGGGTAGTCGGGTCTGGAATCTCGCGCATCATGGTGGACCTCCTTTTTCAAGCCCGTCCGGTTGACGCCGACAAACAGTCTGACGACGTCAAGAGCAACGATTGACATCGTTTAGACGACATCTCGAATATTCGAGGGCTCGAAATGGCAAGAAAAATTGACGATCTCACCACATTCGAGTATCTACGCTGCGCATAGATTGCAGCAATCAACGTAGAATTGGTCTATAATGCTGTTAAAGGCGGCGCTTGGTCGCATTGTTGCTAAAAGATTTCCTCGATTCAGGAAATAATGCTCGAAACTGTCAGCGCGTACTCCAGAAATGTTAGAGAAAGATTGTAATATTTCGTTTTCATCTCGGCGCAACTCCTCCGCCATCCGCTTGAAAGACGCGTTACTGCTATGGCAGGCGATCCAACTTGCCCAATTCATCGCCAGATGAAAGTGGACGCGACGGGTGTCGAAGTTGGCTAAATCCGTCAGACCGAATTCGTCTCCACGCATTAGATTGATTGAGTGCATGAGCCCTTCAGCGAGTAACGCAACTCCCGAATTGCCCAATCGACGCGCGATTTCCTCATATGCGGCAACAAGCGCGATTGCGTCGCTGGTGGGGTTCCAGCGAAGGAAGTTATCGTGTTGAAAGTCGAGAAATACTTTCGGTGCTGTTCCGCCGGTCCCGACCTCGAAAGAATAGCCGCCGTTCGGAAATTTCGTATAGGACCGCGAGTAATGTTTGTTGTGTCCTGCCGACGCGAAGATCAGCTCAGACACGTAGTCTCTTAAAACATTCCCACAAGCAACGATTACTCCCTTGCCTGATCGGAGTTGGGCGAGCGTGAAGCGCGTAGCGTCCTCAATGCCCAGTATTCTCAAATCAACAGCAGCGTCCGGATGAGGTTCAAGGGCGGATTGTACCCTTTTGATAATTTCTCGGTGATGCGGCCGGTCGCAGTCGAGCCAGAAAACGGCCGTCCGCTCTAAAATTCGCGCCTTTTCAACCGTAGTCGTGATCCAACTGTCGACGGCGGACATTGAGACGACCATCATGCGCCAGACCCCCGCGGTATCCATGTGCTGGCGACAGAGGACCTCTCCAGAGTCGTTCACCACCTGGACGTCACCGCCTTTTGGGATCCAGAAAGTCGTCCCTTGTGCCCCATACTCTTCGGCACAGTCTTTGGTCATTCCGACTATCGAGATGTTTCGCACTTGCTCAGGTTCGAGACAGCCAGAGCAAACAAAATCATCGATAACCGCGCGATAGAAACCAGCGTAGGAACCATCGGGAATGACAAACTTCGTAGTGCGTAGGTTCCCGCTTCGATCTCGAAGCCGCCCGCCGCCCAGGATTGCGTCCGCCATACTGCGAGCTATGCTTGGACCCGACCGACTGTGCAAATGGGAAACAGTTTCTCCAGCGTTGACAGCCAGCTCCGGGCCCGCCGATTCCGATAGACCTATCCCGAGTCGAAAAAGGTTCGGGTCGTGGACCTTTTTCTCTGCCTCGGTGACGGCATTAATACCAAGCGACTCGTCTATGCCCAAATCATTGAGAGTATCCGCGAATTGCTTAAATATGGGATCGTAATAAACTCGGATAGCTTCAGCGAATATATGCTGGTCGGCAGCAAAGACATTGGCCTTAAGTTGAAGTGAGAACAAAACACCCCGGCTCTTAGCGTCATTCAATTCTCCGCGCAAAAATTCTCTGAGAGACTTTTGCTCTAGTGTGGAAAAGGAAGCGATGTCCCCAACCGAGAGATCCAGAGGGTCAGTCAGAATTGTAATGTTTCTGTCGTCATCCACTAGTTCGATTCGCACCGTTTGATTGCGAGTTACGGAAATTGATTGTTCGGTTGATCTGAAATCAGCGTCAGCCATCGACGAGACTTCGCATTGCTCCGCCATGCGAATCCATGCGTGCTGGGCATCTCGGTGCGGCGTAGGAGCGTCGTTCAATTCGCGCACCATCGTCCCCTGACGTAAAAGCCTGTTTACTACGCTTCCCCGAAGCCGATTGAACTCGATGATCGCCGGCACCGCTGGCAGCAAAAGAGGGTTTGCCGCTCCCAATCCTATGGTCCGAAGCTCGTCAATTGCCGCACGGATCTGGGTGTCATTTGCGCTAATACAAGGTGGTTTAATTACAATACTAGTAGGTTTTTCGATTGCATTCGCCAGTATATCCAAGGGATTTTGGACACGCGCCTCGCGGCCGGTCTGCCTTGCCAACTCTGCTATCAGTAATTGACCCAACGATGCATCGACCTCCTCGATTTCGACGCCAAATGGCTTTGAGAATGAGCGAACGATGGGTGACCAGGAGTACCAAGCCAAGCAAGGAGCCTCGTCGGTTGTACAATACGTGATCTTCATCTGAACTCCGACGTCCTTTATGATTGATTCCTGCGGAGGTCGCCGAAAGAATCTCGCGTTTGCTTTTCGGCCGACGTCGGCCTCCGACGCCGGCCGAATGGGACTTGAACGAGAGCTAATGGCCCGGCTGGAGAATGCCGCTTGGCATGGCAGCGCGGGTGGCGCGCAGGACAATGTCCCGGATATCATCCGGACCAGAGACAGGAACCGTCTGCTCTCGCGACAGTGGAACGAAATCGTCGACCGAGTATGAGCCGGTTATATGGACTAAGAGCTCGCTGTTTGGAGGGACTATTCCGCGGTCGATGGCGTTGAGAACGCCAGTGAGAACCATTGTCATTGACCATTCCCGCAAATCCCTCAAGTCCGCAGGCAAGCTCAATCCGGTGTCTGCCAGCATCTGGCGTAACTGCGGATATCTCTCAACGCATTCGTAGAGCGAAACAACTATTCCCGCCCCGCTATGTTCGGATAACACACCTCGGATCAGGTCCCTGGTTACAGGATTTCGACTGTAAAAGGTCGAGTCTATGACCTCGTCTATCTGATATGTTTTGAGGGGGAAGAAAGGGTGTGCATCTTGCACGTATAGACCTGATTTGGGGTCCAGATTATAGATCGGCATATTTTCTCTGGAGAATGACCCGTAATGCATATCAAGCACAAGATCCGGTGTGCCCAGATGCTGGACAAGTAGCCACTGTCGATTGCGGCCTATGTCCTCTCCCATATTCGATAGGACCTTGAGACCAAAATTGTGCCCAAGCAGACCAAAGGCGCTTGAAACGGATTGAGCTTGAACCCGAGTTCTTCCAGGTTGGGCCGGTCCCAAGTGTTCGAATTCAAAGAAAGCGCGAACGGCATCAGCCATCCGATAGTTGTTCAGCTCGTACGTGTGCCAAACGTTAATGCCGAACTTCTCTTTAAGCGCATCGCAATTTTGGCGAACAAATTCCCTTGTAATCTGCTTCACAATGCTACCGTCTTCTGCGTCCGCAATAAAAACTGGGTTGAGCCGGCGCAGCTCTGTATCTTCCGAAAGTGGACTGCTCCAAAGCTTTGAAGTTCCTGCCTTCGGCACTACGATGGCAATTCGAAGCTGATGAGGCTCGACGAGCTTACATTCCAGTGCACGCAGTACAGCGTCTCGCAACGCGCCACCCTTATTGCCGGATGTGGGTGTTACAATTAGAACGGATTCACCGGTGGCTTGGATATGCGCGACCGCGCGAGCAACCATGACCAAGGATGCAAAAGTCTTCGTAGTCTTCGTCCGGCTATTTCCAGAGAGGTTCAGCAGATTCACATCTCGCCCGAGATAGTTTCCAATGCGATATAAATCGATCTTTGCGAGGTCGAAAAACTCGACGAGCCTTCGGTCCACGTCAGGGAGTCTGTAGTCAGGGCGAAAACCTGGCTCACTCGTGGGAAGTCCACTGTCGGATTCACAGGCCTGACCCGCCATTTTTATTTTGTCGTAGTATTTGATAATTGCGTTGTCTTTGGACAATGTCGCCTCCACTAGGGTGAGTTGATCTGTCGCGCTGCCGACGTGCGGACGGGCCTATTTTCGATGTTCATTAGTGTGGTCGAATATAGCGTTTTTTGCTTTGACCGCACCATTCGCCAGTCACCGACTGGTGCCGTCTATTCATTGTGCCGGACGACGGGGAGTTCGTTGTCCCATTCCTTGGCGAAGGTGAGGATTTCATCAGGGACACTTTTACGGGGATGGATCAGGATTGCGTCGGCGCCAGCTTCCGCATACGCGTCAGCGCGGGTGAGGGCTTCCTCAAGCCCATGGCCGGAGATGAATGCCTCGATCCGGGCGACGAGAACGGCCGAAAGGCCGTCATGAGCTTGCATGAGATGAAAGATCGTTGGAAAGCACGAAGCGTTGACGGTGCTGTCGCCGGCAAGATGTCAGCGTTCATAGGGAAAGGAGTTTTCTGTTGCATTATCGTTTCCTCATCATGCTCCTAACATTTAAGGAAAACGATAAGCAATGGCAACAGATGTGGCAGATATATATACTGATATATTATCTACAGTTGGCTTCCGGTACTAGTTGTTCTCGTGGAAACTACCGTGAGTTGTATGATATATTTTTGAATATACCAGTACATATACCCCGCTTCACGGCTTTGGAGATCTCGGACCATTGGCAGATTTCCTCAATATCTGTATCTCTCGCCATGGAGTGCCCCCCATTCGCCGGACAAGTCAGCTACTCAGATAATGCTTTGATGAATTCCCTTGGGGATGCCATTTCAGCGCCCTCGATCCATCCATCGATGTTCCGGAGCGCGCTTTCGGCGTCGGGAATGGGTGAGATGCGGATGTAGTCGCGTTTCAGGGTTTTGACGAAAGCCTCCGACACACCGTTTGATTGAGGGCTGGCGACCGGCGTGAAGCACGGGACCAGATTGGGGGCTTGAGCAAACAGCCTGGTTTCCCTTGCTGTGTAGGCGCTACTGTTATCAGACGGATGTTCGATGACATGTGGGGCACGCGTGCCACCGAAGCGTTTCTCGACTGCTTTCAGCATCATATCGCGGACATCAGAACCGGAGATCCCGGCATTGGCGACAGCCGCCCACGAGATGATCTCTCGATCAAACGCGTCGATGATGAAAGCGAGGCGGACCACCTCGCCATTCCAGCAGGTGAACTCCAGGCCATCGGAGCACCAACGAAGATTCGACCGCATCACCATGACCTTGCCGTCGTGGACGCGGCCCTTGCGCACGGCCGTGTGCTTCTCAAGGATCATGGCGTGGTTGGACATGATGCGGTGAACCCGCTTGCGGTTGGCGACTGGCTGATCGGCGGCCCGCCGCTGTCTGTTGAGAAGGGCAGCGATCCGTCGATAGCCATAAGTTGGCCTGGCATCCACCAGCCTGCAAATGGCAGGCAGCAGCTCGACATCGTCCGCTTTGAGGTATGGTCCGCGAGGCTTGGACTTGCCCTTCATACGTTCGGAGAGATTAGAACGCGACACGCGCAAGGCCTCCCAAAGTTTGCTTCTTCCGGAGGTCGTTGATGATTACGTCGGCGCCGACAATCCGGCCCCGCGTCATCGACGGGTTGAAGGAAATCTATTCCCCGGACATCAAAACTCCAACGCAACCCGACAATTGTTGCCAGCATTGCGCAGGAGCCGACGAAAACGATAGCGGGACGAAGTGACGGATCAGCAAAAGCGAGATGACAAAGGAAAGGCTTATGCCCCGGCATCACGTCACAGCATCTATGCCGCTATCGCCGCCGATCCCGGCATTTTGCTTCCGCAGCCTATCCGGAGATGAATTGGCATCCCTGACGCGCATGATCGTCTGCCGACTTGTCTGAAACTCTCTTGCGAGTGCTGATATGCTCTTTGCTTGCGTGAGCCCCTGAAGCACCTGCTCCTGCTGCTTCTGCGACAACTGCGAAGGTCGCCCGAGAATTTTTCCTTCGGATTTAGCGCGTTTGAGGCCGGCCTGGGTACGCTCGATCAGAAGGTCACGCTCGAACTGGGCAACCGCGTTGATGACGTTCATCGTCATTTTCCCTGCCGAACTTGCGAGATCGACACCGCCGAGGGCCAAACAGTGGACCCGGACTGCCAGTTCTTCAAGCTTTGCGACCGTCCCGCTCACATCAATGGCGTCGCGGCCGAGCCGGTCGAGTTTAGTGACAATGAGGACGTCCCCCGCTTCCAGCTTGTCCATCAGTCGGATGAAGCCGATGCGCTGTGCAATGGCGGTGCTGCCGGAAACCGTCTCGGTGACAATCCGGCGCGGCTCAATGTGAAAGCCGGCTGCCTGGATTTCCCGAATCTGATTCTCGGTGGTTTGTCCCGTCGTGGAGACGCGAACATAGGCGAAGGTACGTGGCATAGGATCAATTTCGTCCGAATAGGTTGTCCGAAATATTCCAACTGTTCGTAACCCTGTCAAGATAATTTGTGGACAGGTCGTTTTAGCCCTGTACGGAATCGCTCGTTTTCAGACAGATGAAGGACGGCTATGTGTTCAGCTTGCCATTGCCTGGCGCAGAAACCTTGAGCTTGCCCCCTGATACAGGTATCTCTCAGACGAGAGCACAGACCTCAACAGGGCAGGATGCGGCGATGCTGAAAACCGATACCCGCCAAGCGAATTGGCGTCGTGCCAATCCAGGCAAATATGATGCTCACCTTGCTGTGCAGCGAGCAGTGAAGGCAGGCGAGCTGGAGAAGCAAACCTGTGAGGTTTGCGGCGTCGAAGCGGTCGATGCCCATCATGATCAATATGACGAGCCTTTAAAGGTACGGTGGTTATGCCGGCGGCATCACACCAGGCTTCACCACTACGGCGAAGATATGTTTCCGGTCAGGAATGAACTTTAAGGGTCCAACCAAACTGCTGCCCTTCTTGTTGCCGTCACGCCGCCAGTGACATGCCCTCCGGCCTTCCGCCGCGGCTGGCTGGCCTAAATGCGCGCCGCTTTGGCTTCGGCCCACGCACGCGCTCGGGATGGACTCTGGAACAGAGAAGAGGTACCCTATCGCTAGGTATTACTACGTGATAAGGTGTCCGCTATGGCAACGTCTCTCAAGATCGACGACACACTGAAAAGTCGGGTCCAGCAGCTCGCCAGCCAGCGCCGCCGCTCGTCTCACTGGATCATGCTCGAAGCGATTCAACAGTACGTTGAGCGCGAGGAAGCACGCGAGAGCTTCAAGCAGGAGGCCTTGGCGTCCTGGGCCGCGTACAAGGAAACCGGTCGCCACCTGACCGGCGAAGAAGTCCGCACCTGGTTGACTACCTGGGGCACCGATGACGAAAAGCTAGTGCCAGAGTGCCACAAGTAATCGTCACCGAAGGCGCTGCGGAAGGCTTGGAGCGATGCCGGCGCTTCCTGGCCACTAAGGCCCCGGAAGCCGCCAGACGGGCCGGCCAGGCCATCGAGCGGCAATTCCTGCTTCTGGAGACGGCGCCCGACATTGGCCGGCCGTTCCCCGAAGCGCCTGAGCTGCGCGAGCTGGTGATTGCCTTCGGGGACTCCGGCTATGTGGCCCTGTACCGTCACGAGCCAGCCGACGATGCGGTGTATGTTCTGGCCTTCCGGCACCAGAAAGAAGCGGGCTACTGAGTGCCCGCTTCCATCATGGCCTGGTTCTTCTCGGACAAGGCTTCCATCAGGGCGGCGTAATGGTGGAAGCCAGGATAGCGGCGGCTGAGATCGATCAGGGTCTCGTCGGAGGCGGTATCGTAGATCCGCTGAAGACCAGCAATGTATCCGAACATATGGTCGGCTATGGCTGGCCCCTTGATGCCTTGCGCCTCCAGTTGGCGCACCCGGAGGTCTATCGCAGCTGACCTGGCGAATTTCCTGCATGGCCTTCCTTCTCCCTGCATCAGTCTGGTGATTTGACGGCCATCCGCTGGCTGATTTGCCGAACCACTTTCAGGTCGTGACTGATGAACAGCAGACTGAGACGTAGGTCCCGCTGCAGGTCCATGAGCAGGTTCACAACCTGCGCCTGGGTCGAGACGTCGTGCCGACACCGGCTCATCGCAGACGAGCAGGGCGGGTCGCATGATCAGCGCCCGGGCGAGAACCACACGCTGACGCTGTCCGCCCGACAGTTGGGAAGGAAGGCTCGCGGCGTGCGTCGTATTCGATCCGACGGCCTCTAGCATGGCCAGCGCCTTGCTGCCGCGCTCGGATGTAGCTCCGATATCATGGATATCCAGTGGCTCCCGGACCTGATCGAGAATTGCCAGACGGCGGTCAAGCGCTGCGAGCGGGTCCTGGTACATCATTTGCATTTGCGCGCGTAGCCGCCGCCACGCGCGCGTGTCGAGGACGTCCGGCTTTCCGGCCAGTGCCATGGCGATCATGACACGTTGGTTCTGCCCGCCTGACAGTTCATGCGGATAGCAGTCGAGCCGCCGTGCTGCGTCCGGGATACCAACGAGATCGAACAGACGCTTTGCCTCCGCGCGGATCCTCGACCCGGACAACCCCTGATGCCTGGCAAGAACTTCACCGATCTGCCGACCGATGCGGATAACCGGGTTGAGCGCGCTCGAGGGATCCTGGAAGATCATCGCGACGCGTCCTCCTCTGACCCGGTCCAGCCGCGTTTGCGCGATCGTCAACAGATCCTCTCCATCCAGACGAACGGCTCCCGACACGCTTGCCGTTTTCGGCAGAAGACCCAAAGCGGCAAGCCAGGTCACGGACTTGCCGCTACCCGACTCGCCAACGATGTCCAGCCCCTCTCCCGGTTCGAGCATGAGGTCGATTCCCCGCAGCACTTGCACGCCGTTGAAGTCGACCATCAGGCCTTCGATCGTGAGCAGCGCTCCCGGCGACGTGGTCGTCGGGAGAGCGGATGCCGGTGCGGCCCCGGCGAGTGTTCCCACCGTCATTTTACCGAGCGTGACCATCAGTTCTACGCATAGGCAGCGTTGAAGGGACCAAAGTTCAGATCGAGCGTCTGACCGGGCAGCCAGGCTGTGTCCTTCCGTTTTGCGTAGAATTGGCCGGATCGGTGCAAGACGACGCACGGCGGGTTCTTCTCATGAATGACTTTCAGCATCGCCTGGATGATCGTCCGTCGCTCATCGGCTTCGACCGTCGTTTTGAGTTTCTCGCCGAGTGCGAAAAACTCCTTGTCTTCCCACATGCCAAGCTTGGGGAGCTCGCCGTTCAGCCCCAGGAGCCGCCAGGCGTGTGCGAGCAGGTCCGGAAAGATCGCCGTGGTCGAATTGTCGTAGATTGCGTTGATCGGCTTCTGCTCGATTTGAGCGAAGTTCTCCATCATCTGGAGTTCAACGTTGAGACCAACAGCGCGCCACATCTCGATCATGATCTGCGCACCGGCGACCTGGTTCGGATAATAATTGTTCAATAGCTTGTAGGTGATCGTTTCACCCTTGTAGCCGCTATCGCTGAGGAGCTCGCGAGCCAGGCCGGGGTCGTAGGCAAGAGCCGGAAAATCGGCGATGTAACCTTCGCCGAAGCTCGGGAATGCATGCCGTTCGGGATCGGCAGCCGGTTTTGCCAGAGCGCCTCGACCAAAGCCGTGCGGTCGAGTGCCAGGCTCAATGCGCGGCGAACGCCCTGCTTCGAGAGAACGGGTCCTGTGGTGTCGATAACAGGGGAACGCGTGTTCTGCACCGGCCCGCTCCATGCCGGGCCGAGCCCGAGCGTCGCCGCTGCGACCGCTCCTGCGAGAAACAATTCATGAGCCATCTGGGGTCGTCATCCCTGCGCATGGCGACTGTCACATCGGCATGCCCCTTGGAAAATGTCATTCTCGCCGAAAGAATGAGCGGAAGTTTCTCTGCTGTATGCCGATATGGGCTGGAGCCGCATCAACTGCACGAAACTCTGCGCATTGACGTGGATATGGAGTTCACGTGTCGCTTAGATGATCGGGGGACCTTTCATTTCAACTCGATCGCTACGCCTAAGCAGTGGTTGCCACCTTTGATCCCGCCACGCGGTCGTAGGGCCCCGGCAATTCCGTGAGCCCAGATGCTGACGATGGGCGGCTCTGAGTCGGTCAGTCAAAGGCCTTTGGGTTGGGTTGCAGGCCAGCCAAACAAACACATGACCATCACGACCACGTCACCGCGTGGACGCTCGTTGAGCGAGCGCCTATCGCATGAAATCGAGGCGGCCGTTGCCGAACGATGAACTCGCGACGGAAATCGCGAGCTTCCGGTCAGACTCGCCGCGGCGCCTCTATGTCGAGTGGTTTCCTCTTGCCATCAACGAGGCGACTCGACGCCGCATTCCGATCAATCTTGGTCTTTGAGCTTAGGATTGAAGGAATCCGCGGATTTATACTCCCCTCGCATCTCACTCACCACAGCCTGCAAGTTCAGCTCAGCGAGCCGGGGATCCAAAGTGTACCGAGGGTTGTCGACGAAGAGAGCTTTGGCCTTGGCTTCGATCTCGCCAAAGGGTGCGTTCGTCAATAGTCCAGCTGAACGCAGGATCTCAGTGTGGAAGACGCCCCTGATCATGTCCTGATTTGCCAGGCGTACGAGCGCCATGTGCCAAAAGCCGACTTGCTCGTGGCTGCGGGCATTCTCGATGTTTCGTATCTGCTCCTCGAGGGCTTCTATTCTCTTCAATGCTCTTTCAAGGGCGATTTCAATATTGCTCATCCGAATCTCCATTTCTCTCGATGAGTGAATCAGACCGTCAACCAAAAGTCGAGCCGCACCAGTAGCTGCGCTTCTGCGCGACTGCGCTCGCGCTTGGAAACCATAACGATAAAATCTACCTCTGAGCGTGGGCGCGCCTTTATGTGTGGCCACGAAGGAAATCCGCTGACCTGTTATCTGGATCCTGTCGGCATTCCGACGATCGGCACTCGCTTCACGATGCGGTCTGCTGCGGTACGTCGGGCGCTGTCCCGGCTGGGGATGACGAAGCTCGTGCCGGGCAAGACGAAGATAACGGCTGAGCAGAGTGACGCCTTCTTCGCCTCTGTACTCGCGGACGAATTCGAGGCTGCCGTCGTCGCGCCGTCGCCAAAGAGCCGCACGCAGCACCAGATGGACGCGGCGGTAAGCGCAATCTTCAATCGCCGCACTGGCGGGATGCAGTGGACGTGGGCCGACTTTTGGCGCGCAGGCAAGACGAAAAAAGCCGCCGCGTATCTCGGCAGCCACTACAATACGGCCGACGGCAAGAAGCTGCCGGGGCTCGTGCGGCGCCGCAAGGAAGAGGCCGAACTGTTCCTGAACGGGCGCTATGCTTCTGCAGGTGGTGCGGTCAAAGAAGCGCAGCCGAAGCCATTCCGCAAGGCTGACGCCGTCGTCAAAGAGGCGCAGGAAATCCTCACCAGCAAGGGCTTCAACCCAGGCGCCATCGACGGCTGGATGGGCGAGAAGACGCGCGACTCCATCATCGCCTCCCGCGGACTTGTCACAGGATGACGAAACAGTCCTGGAGCAGATCCTGTTCAATCCGGGTCATACCCGGCAGCCCTGAAGTAGTTGGCACACTCGTCAGGAGTGATGTCGCTTGGCACGTAAATGGGTTCTTCCTCAATTTCTGTGATTCAGCGGCAGCATTCTCGCCCTCATCAGTTCTGGGCCGGCGCGACCGTACATTGCTCGTTTCAGCATCTTGAGGCGGTTGATCTGCCCTTCCGCTTGACCGTT
>Ga0228711_1002130_pt1 | contig 30077 bp, 15 predicted proteins | sample MedpolnodulmetaG_2_FD_177996 | JGI IMG/M metagenome (GOLD analysis project Ga0228711, IMG submission 177996) | Root nodule microbial communities from Medicago polymorpha collected in Santa Monica, California, United States - brown nodules | ecosystem: Host-associated > Plants > Roots > Nodule... | reverse complement strand
AAAAAAAACTTAAAATTTGAACTATTTTAGGGTGAACGCTAGTCTGCATTTACATATGGCTTTGGAAATACACTTTGCTCTCATAGGACCTCGACACCTTTTGTGTATACAATCTAAATCGTCCTTGCATCTAATAAAAGCTATTGTAATGAAGAAAGAGAATAAAATAAGGTAACAAAAATGTAATAAAATATCGTGTCCGAAGTAAAAAAAGGAAATTTGAAAACGATAAACCAGCTTACCTTCAATATTGGTTGCAACAAGAAGTAGAGAAAGACTGATAATAATAGCATAAATATACTTTTCAATTTCAGACATATTCACCCCCTTTTCATATAAGAAATAGTTTTATCACTAAATAATTTATAAAAACCCATGCTTTTCATACCTTAATCAAGTATATTTTAGCCTTTATGAAGATTTAAAAGTCATCCGAATATTATAATATTTATTAAATGTCTCTTAAGTATATTAAATTTTTCTTTTTCTTAAGCTATCACGCTTAGTAAAAGGGTCAAATAAAAATTGACCAACCATTAGAAATAATTTATTTTTTACTAAATTTCCATTATTTTATAACTTTTGTAATGAGAAAAGGAAAAATCACAAAAGATGACTAATATTGTTGTAATACAGATATATGTATTAATGGAATGTCTTCTGAACTGCTCAAAAGTCTACTTTCGCAACCCAGGGTCAAAAAACAAGGCTTAATTCACTTTGGACCAATCACACTATTCACATTCTTCCATCACGAGGAGATTTCTTCCCTGCAATAAGGAAGTGATGATTTAAAATAGTGAATTATAACTTTGTTTGTTATCACCATTAAGTAACGCTCGACTGTTATGAATTTCGCTGTCTATAACCGTCAACCAACAACTCTCAACCATAAAAACCTATAAAGCAACACCTCCAATATATAACGAGACTTTAATAGTTTAATAGTGTACAATTAACCATTAACCTCCTATGTAACACCCTGATTTTTATTAGTAGTATTATTAGATTTATTTATTTATTTTATTGGTAATTTGGGAGTGAAGGTTATTTTTGTGAGGTTAATAGAAATTATGAGGGATTGAGGAAAATAGAGGTGTATGAGTAAATAAGGGGTTTAAGTGAAGTAAAAGAGTAGTGTATTATTTGTGGTGAATGAATAGAGACTGAGCCTATTAGTGTTGAGAAAAACCAAGCCCAAAACAAGTGAACATAAATAGTTTGTAGTCTTTATGAATTATGGTTATAACTCATTTGTATCATTTTGTGAAAGAGGCCAGAATATAGGCAAGAGAGAAGAAAAAGGGATCAAGAGAGAAAGAGGAGGAAAGCTGAAGAATCAAGGAGAAGAGGGATATTCAAGCTTGTGGGAGGCTAGCTTTTGGATTAAGAGGTAATGGAGGAAGGTTTATTCACCATTACGAATTAATGAGAAAATGGGTAGATAAAAGGGATTTCGACGCCATTTTCAGTCCAATTTCTCGCTAATCTCGACCCTAATCTTCACACTAAGTTAATCCATTCAATTACACCTGAATTTCACTCTAATCTTCTCAATTCTCTAACACCATAAGCTTACATGATTCAAATTATCATAAGTTGTTCCTTTCTATTTTAACATGGTAATTATACTCTTAAACATGGTAACAACAACAACAACATTCTCTCATCTTCATAATTATCACAACAATATTCTCTCATCTTCTTAATCATCACAACAATATTCATTAACATCAAACTCATATATATTTCCAAATCAAAATATAACATATCAAATATCAATTATGCAACAACTTTCATAGAATTGATCAATCTCAACATAGAACCCAAGAACACAATACCCATATATTCAAATCATGGAATTATCATCACAACATCATGGATTCTCAAATAATCATATACCCATAATAATAACAGCATACTATAACATAAATTCATCATCAATTCATCATAGAAGCATGAAAATAGAAAGAATCATAAAACCCTTTTCTATCAATTTTCTCATTAATTCCAAATGGTGAATAAACGTCCTCCCATAAGCTAGCCTCCCACAAGCTTGAATTTCACTCTTCTCTTTGATTATTGAGTTTTCCGCCTTTGTCTCTCTAAATCTCCTTATCTTCTATCTTGCCTCTATTTTTGCCTCTTTCCAAAATGTTACAAATGAGTTCTAACCTGATTTTACAAAGACCATAACCTATTTATATTCTTGGGCTTGGTTCTCTCAACTCTTAATGGGCTTAATCTCTATACATTCTCCACAGATAAAGCACTACTGTTTTACTTCACTTAAACCTCTCTTTTACTCATACACCTTTTTTTCCCTCAATTCCTCATAATTTCTACCAACATCACAAAAATACCATTCAATCCTAAATTACCAAAATGTCATTTGTAAAACTCCAATTTTTATTATTAGAATTATTTATTTATTTAATTATTTATTTGATGAGGTTTAATTGATGGGTTAGTTGACTTTTAGAAAATAAGGGTATTTTTGTAATTTAGGAGTGGAGGATATTTTTGTTAAGTTATTAGAAACAAGAGTTTTTGAGTAATTAATATAATAAGAGGTGTATGAGTAAAAGGGAGGTTTAAGTGAAGTAAAATAGTAGTGTTTTGTTTGTGGAGAAGAATAGAGACTAAGCCCATTAGTGTGAGAGAACCAAGCCCAAGAGTATATATAGGATGTAGTTTTCGTAAAACTTAGGTCTAGAGCTCATTTACCACATTTTGGAGAAAGACGCGAGAATAGAGGCATGAGAGGATAAAGAGGAGAAAAGCTCAAGAACCAGAGGGAAGAGAGGTATTCAAACTTGTAGGAACCTTGCTTATCGGATTAAGAGGTAATAGGGGAGATTATTTTACCATATGGGATTAAAGACCAATTTGGTAGTTATGGGTTGTATGATTTTCCTCTACTTTCAAGAATCTTCTTTTGAATTAGTGTTAATTTTGTGCTCTAGTTGTTGTTGTTTTGGGTATATGATAAGTTGTGAAACCATGTTGTTATTGTGTGAAAATCCATGTTTGATTATGTTGAATTGGTGTTTTTGAGTTTTAAGCTAAAATGAATGAAATTCATGAAAATTGATGTTGAAATTATGATTTAGCATATTGTTGTGATTATGGTTGGGTTACGAAACCCCTAAACTAATTAATAGGAGTATAATTTGGATGTGTAGGAGTAATTAACCTGGATTTAGATGGAAGTAAACTTAGCAATTGAAACGGCTAGTAATGAACTTGTGAGTTAACTATAATTGAATCACGAAATGATTGTAAATTTATTAGATGAGTAATGAGGTATATTTGATGATGTATAACAATGTGTTGATGATATATAACTTATTAGCTTATGATGATGTTGTTATATGAAAATGATTGTTATAATAATATTGAATTGTTGATTTGATTAAACGACGATATGGCGATGTGTTATATAATAGAGTGTTTATATAACTATGTTGGTGTGAATCGTGGTGATGTGGGATTAATTAGTAACGTACCTCTCATTTTATCAAAATAATCTTGATAATGTGGGGTCACTCGGTAACATACCTCTGATATCCAAAACTTGGTACCACATGCATATAAAGTCGAGTAGGAACATTGCATACATATGAGTCTATGTGAAAGGTGTATACTTGACTACGTGAATCCATGTGAAGATTTTCAAATTGATTATGTGCTACTATGTGGAAGGTGTGTATCTTAACGATGGAGATGATGTGTGAATACTATGTACTTAACTTAGGTGAATATTAGATGATGTGGATACTTGATTATATTCTTGTAATAATGTTTGAAATGGTTTTATCCAATTAATAATTGAATGCGAATACATATGAATATTGTATACTTCAGATGAATATGTTGATATGATGTGGTTGTTTATCCTAAACTATACATGCGTTCATATTTCCTCTATGTTGATTATATATCTCACCCTCCAGTGGTTGTTGGTCGCCTGCATCCTTGTGGTGTAGACATGCAAGTTGAGGACATATAGTTGAAGTGAGTACCCCGAGGAAGGCTTTGGAGCCTATTCATCTTTACCGCATTTTTCCTTGGAAACATGAGTTCAATTCTTGATGTATTCACTTTGAGTTATGATGCATAACTTTATGATGCCGAGACTTATTTTCCTCTATGACTTGATAATATCTGATAGAATTTTTATTATGTGATGAATGGTGAAGAGTAACACCTTGAAGTATTTGATTAATTGTTGAATATTATTTAAATACTAATAATAAAAATCGGGGTGTTACAACCCAACCCCCCACTTAAAAAAAATTTTGTCCTCGAAGATTACCCGAAGGAAACAACTTCGAATATGATTCCTTCATTCGACTCTTTAACTCCCAAGTTATGCTCTCTCTGATAGGTCCTACCCAAATCACTTTCACCAAGACAATCTATTTTCCTCTTAACCGCTTAACTTCCCGCTCTTCAATCCTCAACGACACAGTCTCAACAGTCAAATTATCATTTACTTGCAAATCATCGACTTGAATCACGTGTGACGGGTCGTAAACATACTTACGAAGTTCAGACACATGAAACGCTCTATGAAGGTTCGACAACGACGGCTGTAATGGAATCCGATAAGCCAATGCTCTTACCCTCTCTATAATCTGATACGGACCAATAAAAGGTTGTGTCTGTAACACCCTTGAACCCCAATACAATATTAATTATAAATTCAACATTTATTCATATTAATTCAACATAATTTGATGGAACAATAATTTACTGCAACAAGATTTAAAATGGGGAATATGACCTATTATGAACGGTTTTAAAGTTGATTTTTAGTTAGAACTAATTTGTAAATTTAAACGTATTAACACTTATACTACTCTATAAACCTAGATGCAATATTGGCTCGATCTAAATTAATTATTATTACCTATTATTACTAATGACTCAATGACTCTGATTACTAAATGCTAATCCTAATTCTAAATGCAAATTAAATGGACCGACTCTTATGACTAAATGACCTAACTAAACTCGATGTAATGACTGTAGATATTATAACAACCGTTATTTTTACTATGACTCTCTAAAATTCAATGCAACTAATTATAACCTAAACTACAACTCTAAGTGATGACAGTCAGTCATTCACTATTTTTAGAGTCATTTTAATTAAGTTTTTATTTTATTTTTATTAGTTTAATATTTAATTTAGAGTCTTTTTAATTAAATTGTCATTTTTAATTTATTGAGTCAAATGGTACATTATTATCATATTTAGTGGTTATTTGATCAAGTGATAATTTAGTGGTGTGAATAAAAGGAAAATATTAAAGCAATTGGCCTAAATTGAAGTGGTGCACAAGTATGTCACGTGGAGAATAGAAATTGGAAAGGAACAGTACAGGATAAAAAGAAAATAAGTTGGAGGATATAAAAAGAAGCTGCACACGCACATAGAAAAGGTATCACGGCTTGGGAAAGAAAGGCAGCCGGTGAGTCACGTTTTGTGCGTCACGATTTGGGGAGCAAAAGGAGCATCACGATACATTAGAACTCAACAGCAACGATTGGAGTTAATTTGAGGAGGAACATCGACAACGATGAAACTTTATCGGTTTATTTTTCTTTACTATGTTATTTATTGTTTTGATCATGTCTAACTAATTTTCTTTGATTAGGTATTGAACCTTAAACTATGTTGCTGTGAAACTCTATTTATTGTGAATGACAATCTAGTTTTTATTTAATTCAATTGTTTTTAATGCTTTTTATATTCTGATCAAATATAAACATGGTTTAGTGAGAACGAATGACTACTGACCATATAGCTTTCGACTTAAACCTAATTGAATTGTTCTAATAAACATGGTTAGTCAAGGAATAGATAATCGTTTGTTAGTGATATTAGGTTAACGTGCTTAAACCTTCAAAGATTATTAAACCACCTAAGGAATTAGGAGTTGTAGTTTGAGAAGAGGGTCCTAACTCAAGGGATTGATTACGACTATTTTGTTAACTATCGTGGAACTAGAAAATCATTCATAAGAATACCAATTAGGGAAACTTCGATGATTTGAAAGACTTGATCTCATCTCTCTCCTTATCTTTTCCAAAACTATTTTATTTTCTGTTTATTTAATTTTATGCACACAAACGTACTGCCTCAGGCACTTCTAAAATCTACGCATCCTAGATATTAACCTTATTGCTAAATTGAGATTAATACAGTTCTCGTGAATACGAACTTATTTTTATTACTTCGATCCATTTTTAGTACACTTGCTAAAAGTCTATCACTAAGAAATAAAAAGAAAATAAAATGGGTTAGTTCCCAAACGAGAAAAGAAAAGAAAAGAAAAATGGTTAGTACTAAGACGGATAAAAATAAACTAAGTGCAAACAGAAAAGTAAACTATGTTAGTAACAATAAACTATATGATAAACTAAAAAAAAAAAGACTCAAATAGGACAAAATAATTTTGGTATTTTTGAAAATAGAAAAATAAAATGCGGAAAAATAAATGATAGAAATTTAAATCACAAAAAAATAAAAGATATAAATAAGTAATTTGAATCTCTTAGTCGAAAATACCAACAATCCCCAGCAACGGCGCCAAAAATATGATGGTCAGATTAGACAAGTTTACCAAATCTTTTACCAAAAAATAAAGTGATAAGTAGAGTATCGTATCTGCAGGGATTGTTGTTTCGTCCAAACAATTCCCGTTACTTTTTTTTTTACGATATAATAATAAAAGAGTTAAGGGTTAGAGATTGCAATTTTTATCTGTTTGCAACAAAGCAAGTTACATGTTTGGTTGCAGAAAATTAAGCAGCGGTTAGGACTCTTCGAATCCCCCTATCTATTTTGTTCGAATTAAATTACATTCATGCCACGTTTAGTTATCTTAAGTAGACTATACAAGTGATGTGGTCGTTGGGACGTTCTAACCTAGTCGGTTCGTCCAGTTGCACCTGCTGATCGCATGGTGATCCTTACGTGCGGGGCCTTACTCTCAATTGATTTAGGTATATCCCTCTGATGGCTAGTTGCACCTGCTAATCCACTCTAAGGTTATATGTGTGTGCGCTACGGTATAGGTTATAAATCTTATAGGATCCGTCACCTTCGTAAGGATTATTAGTGTGGGGGTTTTACTAATTCAAAGGAAATTGAAACATAGACTTAAATTGGCGTTCCTAGATTTCCAAAAGCAATGAAGGCCAATGTTCCTGAAGGTCTTCCCATTTAAGGATCATTGTGCGATATGTACCGACCCAATTTTAGGATTTAATTTATTTAAATTCTTTTTTTAATTATTTGATTGTTTGGTGTGTTTTATTTTTTTTAGATAACTCGGTTTTAGAGAAATTAAGGGTATTCTCGTAAATTGAGAGTAAGGGTAATTTATTTATTTTAGTGTGAAAGGTATTTAATTACTTTTGAGTATGGAGAGTTATTTAATGAAAATAGTAGTAACTTGGGGTAATTAATAGAACAATGATGTATGAGTAATAGTGGAGGTTTTAATGAAATATTTGTGTAGTAACATTTTGTGAGTGATAGAAATTTACTAAATTCATTAGTGAGTGTGACTAAGCCCAAGTGTATATAAGAGAATAGTCTTGGAAGAAATTAGGTCAATAACTCATTTGTTCATTTTAGAGAAAATAGGCAAAGAGAGAGAAGTAGAGAGAAAGAGGAAGAAAGAATATTTTAAGAGAAAGGGAGATCTAGCTTGGGGGAAGGCTCAAGAGGAAGATTAGATTGAATATTAAAGTAGTTTTTGGAAGGTTAAGGTAATAGGTAAAGTTTATATTTACCATTTAGAGAATATGAGTGATAGAGTCGTTATGCATGGGTCATGTTTGTTTTAATGATTTTCATGAAATTGGTGTTATGTTAAGTTGATTTTCGTGCAAATTAATTATACTAATTATGGGTATGATAATAACTAAGGTTATTATGTGCTTAAACTCATGATTGATAATATAACATAAGTTGTTCTTGAGATTTTAGCTTACTTATGTGAATTTCATGATATTGTTGATAATTATTACTCAAACCATGTTCTAATTACTTGTCATGTTATTGGCAATTTTTGTATGTTGAAACTCATGCAAGTGGTTATGCTAAATGTGATGTTTGAATTAAGTTGTGATTTGTTTGTGAATATGTGAGAAATGGGTCATAATCATGTAAGTGGCGTTTTTGATTAATTGGGTTATGTAATTGTGTTGGTGAAGTTATTTTTATGATGAAATGATTATGATATTGGGTTGTTGTTGTTAACTTGCTTGGCGTGGAATTGAACTAATGAAAAGGGAATTTAAGCTAAAAGTTGTTTTATGAGATTAATTTAGTCAAGAATATGTTTTGGTGCGTGTTAAGTGTTTATGATGGTGTGATTGACCTATGGCATTGGTTTTGAAAGGTTAGAAGGTGTTGGGGTTGAATTCGGAGTTTTGGAAGTGATTATTTGGTGAAATTTGCATTTGAAAATTGTTTTCTGCACAGTCTGATGCTGCCAAAATCATGAGCTGATTTTATGAATCATGAAGCGATTTTGACAACAATAACAAAATTTCTACATAGTCTGATGCTGCCAAAATCATGAGGCAATTTTACGAATTGTGGTGCGATTTTGACCGCAGCAGCAAAATATCATTCTGGGTATAAAACCATGCCACGATTTTTAGGTTCATGCCATGTTTCTATGAAACCATTTTCTTCATATTTCACTATTTTTAATCCCTCTTGGCCGTCTAGAATTGTGTAGGCTTGCTACAGCATCAAAGTAAGACTTGTAGGATTAATAATTATGTGTAAAGGAATGTAAGGACTATTAATGAACTTGTAATTTAACCATAGTTGGGTTCTAAATTAATTTTGATCTTGATAAATGATTGGTGAGGAATACTTGATGATGTAACATGATAGCTTGCAAATGACTTATGTCCATAATGTGATGAATAATATTTGATTAGTAGTTGATATGCACATGATGTATTGATTAACATGGTGAACATGCTTAATCGCCTTTAAATGCAAATTGTGCTATATGAATGAATATTGTTCTTGATATGATTATGCTTGATGATGATTTTGTTGGAGATGATTTATTGATGATAATAAATTCATGATAGTGTATGTATATATGTATAAATGATCATTAAATACATGTATATAAAATGGTGATGTTGATTACATGGAGATGATAGTTTTGATGTTGAATATACATATCAAATAATATTCACATTCCGACACTTTTCTAAAAATGCTAAAATTCTAAAATAGTTAGATCATCAATTTTTGTGTGGATCTATGTCTATACAGACTTACCCAACAACCTTAATACATAATATCACGCAAGAAAATCGAAACTCGACATCCAACACCCAGAAACACTCAAAACCGAGTATTAAAGGAGGAAAAGGGGGGAGGAAAACATTATCTAACACTGGGAATTTGTACATTGGAAGGTAGGATTCGTCGCAAGCTTTGTTTTGATATCTCGTTTGCACAATTCGGACAAGGAACAAAGAAGTTACGGCCCCGGAACCGTGGTGGAAGGTGGAGCTGCGGAATTGAGAGAGAAGTGAGGAGAGAGAAGTGTTTTGTGTTTATAAGAATACGTGGTAAGGATCATCTACCTGAGCAATTCTTACCTAGTCACAACCCCAAATCAAAAATATTTAGGCACACGTACATAAATGGAGATAATTAAAAGAAAAATAAATTAGTCACATTATTTTTTATTGGGTTAAATATGTTTTTTGTCCCTATAAATATGCCAACTTTTCGTTTGAGTCCCTCTAAAATTTTCCTTCAACTTTTAGTCCTCCAAAAATTTTCCATCTTCACTTTTGGTCCCTCTTTTAAAATAAACTCATATGTAGAATTCATATTTTTGAATAACATTTTGCAGAAAAATTCATAATATTATAATAATCTCTCCCAAAAAAATTTAGAATTTTTTAACAAAACATGAATTTAATATAAATTATTATATTTTTTATGGCTAAAAATTCATATTAAATTTATGTTTTCTTAAAAAATTATAAAAAAAAGTTGGAAAATATTTATACAATATTCTACACATTTCTGTACAATTTCATTAAAAAAAATAATACTAAAATTAACTTTAAAATAGGGACTAAAAGTAGTGATTAAAATTTTTATAGGGCCTAAAGTTGAAGAAAATTTTTAGAGGGACTAAAACGAAAAGTTGGTATATTTATAGGGACCAAAAACATATTTAACCCTTTTTTATTTTATCTTTAAATTTTTCTTATTTATTTGTGTGTGCCTAAGTCATTTTTATTTGTGCTTGTGATCAACTTAGACTTTCTCCATCTATATATAGTGTTTTTATTTTGGAAATAAACCGAACCTGGTTCTCGCGGTTTATGGCATACGTAACTGATAAAGTTCTATATAACTCTGATGAACTTCTAACTGGTCCCAAACATCATAGAATTGTCTCCATATTCAAAAATCACTAAGAAAGGTATTAATATGTTTTTCTTTTGTGCAAAATACCCTTGCATGTTCTCATAAAATATTTCGTCTATCAATCATATCTAATAAAAATGTGATTAAACTAAATTTCATTTGTACATATTTACTCAATTTCGTGTTAAATACCTATTTTGTGCTTGTTATCTTAAAATATTTGTGTCTAAACTAGTTTTGATTTGATTTTTTTATAACTTGCATTCAATGACGTTATATGAAGATGTTGTTTTGTATTTAGTCAATTTTGTTCCAAATACCTATTATGTGAAACTTCTTTTAGAATATGTTGTGTCTGAAACGTATTTAATTTGTACTTTTGCTTTTAGTTTACATGCAATGAAGTTATAAAGTTCGTTTTATGAAGATGAGATCGATTTAAGCCCATTATTTCTTTCATTAATCACATTTTTGGTACCTTTTCCATAACTGCTACATGGATAGATCTCTTGATTCTGTTATTACTATACTTTATTATTTCTCATTCTCTTCTTGCAACAATAATAATTGTAAAGGCGTAACTCTTATTTGACACACAATTGTTCAGATGATTTGGGAGGCTAGATATAGAATTATTTTCTCATATTGGTGGAGGAGGAAATTGTAGATGCTATTAAATCCACCTCTTGAAGGTTATTTCTAGCTACAAGTGGTTTTACTACGAGTGGTTTTCGAATCTTCTTCTTATCCATAATAATTCATATATTTTGGATGATTATAGTTTCGCGGGTAGAGTACCCCTTGTACTTATATCTAACCTCTAGGTTTATTACTATATGTACCTCTCTCATTTTGATCTAATATAATTTGGTTTGCTCTTAAAGAAGAACTTTTATTATTAAAGTTTGTTGAAAATTATATAGTGTAATGAAACATGCATAGGTAGTATGATATCTAAGAAGTTATCTAGCATATTTAACTTTGTCATTGATGAGATGCATACCTTTGATAGATGGATGGTCTTTTATAGTAACATAGATAATCATTGAAATTGAATTAGAGAGTAGAAAATGTAACACCCTCAAACCCCACATACAATATTTAATAACAAAATTAGCAGATAATCACAAAGGTTCAAGGTGTTACGTCATCATTAATCGAAAACAGTCATAAACCATCATAATCATAAAAAGTCGTAGCGGAATCACAACATAAAACAAATAGCCACACCGTAATTTCTCAACCGTAATTTGTGACTACTAACACTCTTATATATCCACACCAATTGGGCTTGGTTCACTTATCTCATATTGGGCTTAGGCATCATTCTTACTCATAAAAATAACACTACTCATTTTACTTCACTCAAATCATCTTTTTACTATTAACTTCTATTCTATTAATTCCTCAATGTTACTACTATCCTCATTAAATATTCATCCACTTACAAATTACTAAAATGCCCTTAACTCTCAAATTATCAAAATACCCTTAATTCCTCTATTTCTAATAAAAATCGATTAACCCAATAATACAAACACATCAAACAAACAAATAATAATAATAATAATAATAATAATAATAATATCCTAAAAATCGGGATGTTACAGAAAACAAGAAGGCGCAATGCGGTAAAGATATTAAATTTTATCATACAATATTTAACAAATAGGTGGAGATTGGCTCATAACTGTATGCCTACTAATGATCAACTTCGTCTCCATGGTTGTATTGTGGTCTCAGTTTATTTATTGTGTCTAAGTTGTTTTGTATGCACATATCATATGTTCTTTGATCATCCGTTTGCTAAATCTACTTGGTTCTGGCTCCAAACCAAATTTCGGATCAACCTTGACTTTAGGACCCCTATTGTCCCACTGCTCTGTTGCTCCCAGTCTCCGATTGAATCTATTATTTTTGCAGGGATGCTTCATACCATGCATACTATTTAGATTGGTAGAAATGTTTTCAGATTCAACAATGCCATTATTTTAGTCCATTAAACAATTATGAATGTTAGATCTTTCATTTGTCATAACACTAGTTTTTGTAGAGCGCAAGTTTGGCATGGTAGCGTTGGTGTCGATATTCTTGCAGATCTTTCATTTGTCATAACACCAGTTTATGTAGAGCGCAAGTTTGGCATGGTAACATTGGAGTCGATATTCTTGTAGATTCAAACATCTTACCGATCTTTAAATCCCATCCTTCCATCAAGATGGTTCTTTGGAAGCCCATGCATCCTTGATTATTAAGGTAAATATGAATGTTTCTTTGAATCCTAAAGATCCTAATTAATATCTATATATCTTTATATATCTAAATGTTAAACATGATGCAAGCAACCCTAATTAACTTTAATCCCGCCCTTTTTGATTAGCTTAAAAAAACTAGATGAAAAAAATTCCTTTGTGGGAGTTGAATAATCCCGCCCTTTTTGATTAGCTTAAAAAAGCTTTATGAAAAAAATTCCTTGGTGGGAATTAAGGGTTCGGGCCCAAAACCTCCTCCCAGCCCAACCCGCAGTTGAAGAAAGCAGACCCTTCTCAACCCAATTTCAAGGTGCGGTTTGCTCGGGTTGGGTTTTTTCGGGTCGTCGGTTTAGCGGTTCGGGTAGCACGGTTCAGAAGCTGGTAACTTGATTCTTATCATCCACAGTCTTGACACAAAAGAACATCAACCAGGAAAAAAAAATCAAAAAATGAAACAAAGGAACAAATAAAACATGAAGATTCTTTATTGTTTTTTAGATTTAAGAAGAAAAATAAATAGATTAGGATGGCGAAGAACATAATTGAAGGTGAAGGTGAAGAAGAACAAATAGCCATTTTCCTTTGTTTTAAAACTTCAAATCTTCAATCACTATTGCAGAGGTTTAACAAATCAATGTGAATAATAATAATTAAATTGAATGCAGCTTTTGTCAAAGAAAAAAAAAGAAGGAATACAGCTGTAATATGTATTGGAACGTTTCATATCTTAATTTAATTAAAATATAATTAAATTGTATCCGAAAAGTCAGACTCATATAACTTGGGCATTAATTAGGCTAATAAAAAAAATATTAATTACTATATACATTCATACCTAATATAAGCTGCTAATAGTGGATTTTGAAAGATGCGGGTTGGTTCGGATACCGACGGGCCAGTTTTTCCAATCCGAACCCGCCTGCGGCAACCCGCTTGAAACCGGAATTACGGGTTCAATGACCCGTGTAACCGACTAAACCCGCCTATTTGCTTGTTTTCGGATCGGGTGGACGGGTTCTGGGCAGGTCGAATATTCTGTCCATTATTATGGAACTAGAATTTAAAAATTGCATAAAATAAGATTTTTGAAATTGTTATATTGTGGTAGCTAAAAGATACATAAAGTGAGTGTTTGGGTTCTTTTTATAGCTTAATTTTATCGTAGAAAACTAAAATCGTGTAGGAGATGTGCACCAATTAGCAGTTGGATCGTATCAAAAACTTAAGAGCAATCAAGAAGAAATTGGCTTCCGGGTCATTGACGGACATCACACCCTGTGACGGGCAGACCGTCGCTGACCATTTCAAGTCCTACCTTGATTTATGTTGTGTGCGTGACGGTTGGGGTAGTGACACCCATCACCTGCCCTGTAGTTCCCGTCATGCATCCTTCATTAGCCTTTTCTTCTCTGTTTTCACTTCTAACACCTTAAGTACATGTAACACAAGGAAAACACCAGCAGTAACCATGCAAGACACAATGATTGACTCTAAAAGAAATGAATATTAAACTATTTAGACAGTGGATATCAAACTACTTAGACCATGTATTTTGCGTGTTATCACTATCTCTATTGAATTTCAGATCAATTTAAAAGTTTAGTAATTAACTCACATATACCATATATAAACCTAGCAAGAGAAAACCACTCGCCATCTAGAGTTGTTTCCGAATAATTCTCTTTTGCTCAACGATGCGGCGCATTCTCTCAACCTTCTCCATCGATGATCTTTCCCATTACATCGAATAAAGGGAAAAATCAGCAATGGTGAAAGTTGAGAGAATACGTCGCATCATTGAGTAAGAGAGAATTAATCGAAAACAACTCTAGACGGTGTGTAATTTTCTCTTGCTAGGTTTATATATGGTAGCAATGAGCTAATGACTAAATCTTTAAATTGATATGAAATTCAAAAGAGATAGATAATTCAATGGAGTAAGACAAGATATTTCAAATTACTAAATAAAGATAGATGATTCAATGGAGTTTTTATTATATAATTTTCCAAAACATTATTTCACTATCTCAAATCTATATACTTACGAACACTTTTATTACTCCCGTATGCCTAGTATCTAATTTAATATTTTGTTGTTCAATGATAGAGTCCCAAAAACAACCATTAACTAATATATATTGCAATTTCAATAAAAATAATAATATAAACAATGCCAAAGGAGATTCAGATGCACACTTACAAAAACGCATATCAGCTTCTCTCTGTACTTGAAAACGGTAGGGGTTGATATAACCAGTGCAATCTTGAGTTTTTAATCAAAGAAATTACATGTGTTAAAATATTAAAAAAGATATAAGTTGTGATCGACCACATAAAACACATAGTAGACGAAGACGAGAAAGAAATAAAAGCCATATCCAACACGCTGCCCATCAAAGTGTTCCCTACAGGTGAAGAGATTATAGATCTAGATTTAATAGAGATTAAAAGAAATAAAATTGATTAACGCAACAAACAAATGAAGGAAAATGTGGAATTATAATTGAAAAGATATATACCAGCAACATCCATTTGTCTGCCTTGATTTTTTGCAGACTAAGGAGCTGCTACGGCCAACATATTTTGAAAGATAGGTGGTGCTGAGGAGGAGCTGTTGTGTGTGTATATATAGCAAAAGGTTGCCATTCTTATTTATTTTTGGTCAAAAAGTTGCAATTTTTATTTATTTTTGGTCAAAAGGTTTGCCATTTTTATTTATTTTTGATCAAAAGGTTGCCATTTTAATTTTTGGGGTCAAAAGGTAGTCATTTTTAATACTGTGTTTTATTTTATTTATTTAATTATGAAATTTATTAATTTCCATATTAATTAATATATCTAAAAGATTATAATTTTGGAATCTAGCAAATTAAGTGATGTGGTGGCCATTTTTAATTGGTGTATTTATGGGAATTGGTATTTTATTTTATTTATTTATTTCATGAAATTTTTAGATTTTTATATTAATTAATATATTTTAAAAAATGGAGTTCGAATAATTTATAAACAAGACGACTTATAAAACACATTACATTAACATTTTGGGTTAAATTTTGATGTCTCTCTTACATGTTTGGTTGCTTTGAATCAAATGTGGGAGATCCTCAAGACATTCCTTGTGACCTAACAATTATAGGAAAAATAAATAAATTACCACCGCAACAATGAATTGGTACTAATAGTAAGAGATTTTAACCCCTTAAATAAAGTTGAGTTCCATTCTATGGTGATTAATTATCAATAAGCTCTACCATAAAAACTTTATATCTACTAGCGGAAAGACGGACACTCACGTGTCCGTTTTTCCGCTCTTTTTATTGCACTAACGTTTGAAAATTTTAAACGGTGTTTTTTTATGATATTTAGATTTTGATTAAAAGTAAAAATATAAATGTTTGTTGTTTTCAAGTTATAGCAAACCAAACTAAATCATGATTATCTATTTAATTGACACTAACAATATAACAAAAAATAAAATCTAAATTCTTGTTTTTTAATGACACAAACAACAATTTTTATTATAGAAAAAGTTGTTTAAGAGTATAATTAGGATATTGAAAAAGTAAGTATAGATATATTATCTGGTTTGTTACACTTTTTAAATTATGAAGGAAAAAAACATGACATATATACATGTTTATCGTGTTTGTTACACTTTTATTTTAATATTTGAATTTACTCTTATTTATTTGTTATATGTGTTATTTGTATTGAAAGTTGAGGGTAATTTTGGAAAGAGAAAAATTCAACCCAAAAGAGTCAAAACATGTTATTTTCTTTAATATTGTATAGATAACATGGTAAAAAAAAAAAAATACTACCAAAATAAACTTTCTATTTGAATTCAATTAATTTACTCGGTACAAAGCCCTAAAGATAATTATATATTGAGTAAATTACACTCCCCTCCCCCTCCAAGATGCTTGAATTACACTCTTCTTCCCTCTTATGTTAAAATATATATTTTCCTCCCTTGAAAAGTAAAATTTACACTCCCCTCCCCTATAAGATGCTTGAATTACAACCCTCTCCCTTAACAAGTAAATATGCACTACACTGTAATCTTTTTTTTTTTTGGTAGTGACACTTTAATCTATTTTAACATAAATAAATATTTTATGATATATATTAATTTTTAACCACTATTTAATAAAAATAAATTCATTTCTTTATAATTTAAATATCAATGATAATTAAATTTAAATATTTTGCTATTAAGTTTATAATTTATAGTATAAAATTAACTTTTAAATAACCATACTTTATTGTCTTTAGCAATTTTTCACATATTTTAATTTTATTTGTTGTTGTTTCATATTTTATAATAGGGTTTAAAACTATATGTTAATCAAATTGTGAATAAGAAATATCACAAAATATGTATTTAAATTTTGATTATATTAAAACAGACCCACAATATTTTTTTCTTCGAAGTGTGTTAGATTATTATTTTTTTGCTAGATTATTAGAAATTTAAAAAAATTATTGAGGGAGTAAAGTGTAGATTTTAACATAAGAAGTGAGGAGAATGTAATTCAAGCTTCTCTTAGGGGAGGGGGGTGAAATGTTTTCTAATATGTTTTGAATAAGAGGAGAGAGAAGTGTATATTTTAAGATAAGAGATAAGAGAAGTGTAATTCAAGCATCTTTGAGAGGAGGAGAGTGTAATTTACTCATTTTTATATGATAAAGAAATTAAATTAATAATGAAATGTGGCAAACGAACACCCTTAACATCATTAGCTATGATTAGGCCACGACAAGTAGAGCCACCAAAGTATGCTCTAAAGGAATCATCCACATTAGCTTTGAACTAACCCTGAATAGAATCTTAATGAAGGTAAGATTTAGCAATGGAATGAGCATAAAGCCAAAAGAAGCCAATACAAAAACTTATATTGGGGATTGTTTACATAAATGTTGTTCTTTAGATTGTTCCGTGCTCTTCAACTCACACAACGGCTTTTCAACCGTTTTTACTCGACATTTTTCATCTTATTCATATTTCGGATTAAAATGTATTCTTCAAACATATTTATGAAAAGACTAACACTAAGCACCAGTGAAAGTGTGAATAGAATTTTTAGTATTTTCAGCTGACTTTTGCCACATCGAAACGTGTTATAAATTACAATCATTAACACAAACAACCACAAATACCACTAACACTAAGCACTTTACCTCAAAAGTAAATTTGATAATTTTTTAAGGGCAAACAAGTCCAACATTGTCCTACAAAAATATACTAACCCCTTATATATCCTTTCTCCTCCACCCCTTTCATTCCCAACCATATCAAAACATTACAATAAAAACTAAAACATTTATACAAGATGGTGACAGGAGAAGATTTATACAACGTGATGTGTGCAATGGTGCCTCTATATTTTGCAATGCTAGTTGCTTATGGTTCAGTAAAGTGTTGCAAAATGTTCACCCCAGATCAATGTTCAGGCATAAACCGATTTGTAGCAGTTTTTGCTGTTCCAGTTCTATCTTTTCACTTCATTTCTCTCAACAATCCTTATCAAATGGACATAAAACTCATCTTAGCAGATACAATTTCTAAGCTACTTGTTCTCTTACTTCTTTCCATTTGGGCCATTTTCTTTGCTAGAGGCTCATTGGATTGGGTTATAACTTTGTTCTCAGTTGCTACCTTACCTAATACCCTTGTTATGGGTATCCCTCTTCTTCAAGCTATGTATGGTGATTTTACACAAAGTCTCATGGTGCAACTAGTTGTTCTTCAATGCATTATATGGTATGTACGTAATGTTAGATAGCAATAATTGATTTGTTCAATTTATTTCACAAACTTCCATTAAATAATATATGTTTGTACAAAATCATATAGAGGACAAACAAGTTTATTGAAATTACTTGGCTGTCTTTTTCTTTCTCAATTTTTGTAATTGAAACATAGCTTATTTTGATAAAATTCTATTAACAAACAGACACGTTTTCTTTTAATTTATAACAAGAAATAATAATGACCTAAATTCGAAACGATTAGTGTAAAGTAAAAAAACTTTTTCAATAATTTTTTAGAGATGTATGCTACTGTGAAATATGATAAATAGAGAAATGTAAAATGTCCATAAAAATGATAGTATAAAAAAAATAGAACTGCTCATAAAAATGGCATAAAATATTGTTTAAAAGAGTCTAGCTGCGGCGAACTCAACGAGGAGAAGAGGGGCATTTCAGGGTTCGAGTCTACGACCCCGACACTCTAATCTAATATCCTCGGTATAGAAATATTCTCTTAAATTCTTCGTACATTTCTTCAAAAGTTTTAAAACTATCTCTTTTCAAACACAATTTCTTTTTTTTCAGATTACTTAAAATGTACCTAAGACCCAAATTAATAAGATAATTGTATTATAATACTTCAATTTTTTTTGTTTCAATATTATATTTTCACTTTCTATTAATTAATTAATTTTGTGTTCAGGTATACACTGCTTCTATTCCTACTAGAATACAGAGCAGCCAAACTCTTAATCAAAAGCCAGTTTCCAGGAACAACAGCAGCCTCCATAGCAAAAATCTCCCTCGACGACGACGTAATTTCCCTCTACAGCCACGACGCACCGCTCACAACGCAATCAGAAACCGACGAAAATGGCCGAATCAAAGTCCGAATCCGACGCTCCATTTCCTCAGCACCACCAGAATCACCCTCATCATTTGGTAAAAGCTTTACTCCTACAAGACTCTCTAATCTCTCCAACGCTGACATCTTTTCCATCCACACGCCGGGGAATTTTCTCGATAATGTGACGAGTCCGCGGCTGTCCGGCTATGCTTCGACAGATGCTTACTCCTTGCAGCCGACGCCTAGGGCGTCGAATGTTAATGAAATGGAGATAGTTGGCGGTGGTACGCCTGTTTGGGGGAGGTCTCCGGTGGCCGGAGGTAGGGTTTTGGATGGAGGGAGGGTGGTGTGGGAATCACCTGAGAAATGGCGGGGAGAAGGGGGACATGGATGCAAGGACATTACTATGCCAGGTACGTATGTTTTGGGTTATGTTTCTAACATTAGTAAATGGTGTCGTCAACGTCAAGCATGCTAACAAAAATACAAAAGAAAAAATAGACATTTTTGTCATCGAAATCTTAGAGAAGCATGCTAACAAAATTACAAAAGAGTAAATAGACATTTTTGTCATTTAAATCTAACAGTAGATCAGCTTTGTCCATCAAATTGAAGGATCTTGTCTATAATGCCTAATTCAACTGACAAATATCGATATTGTTAGGTTTGACACCTTCATTTATATATTTAAGTTCTCGTTGTTGAGAATTTTTTGTGGTATTTGCCATTTTATTTACATACTCATAAAAATCAAACTACGTTTGTCAATTGAGTCATTTTTTATAATACGACAACTTTAAAGGATTTATGTTTGTCTTAATTCAACAAGAGGCTACTCAATTCAATATTACTCTCTCCGTCCCATAATAACTGAGTCATTTGCAAAAAAATATTGTCTCAGAAAAATTGACCAATTTCATTTTTCAATACAATATTAATTATTTTTTTCCAATTATAACACTAATTAATACTATTTTCACCACTCCCAATTCACCATTGTTTTATCAATAATATTATTAAATATTTATTCTAGAGAGAAAAATAGATAAAATGAGATGATAAATAATTAAATGTATTATAAGAAATAGAAAAATAATTCTTCAAAACAAATAAAGTTTAGTCTTTTCCTAATATGTATACATAACCTTAAAACAACAACTAATTTACAAAGTCTTTGGATTATTTACAAATAGGTCTATAGATCTGTATAATAATTTTGAAAAAGTTAAGAAAGGAATAAAGCCTACCAAATAAAGTTGAAAATATAGATCCATTAAATTATTTCAATTCTCACGTGGATAAATGTTGTCATGTAGCAAGAATGGCATGAAGAAAACATTTACTCTTCGTCTTATTATAAGTGTCATTTCAAAATAATGTGCAATTTTTTTAAAAATAAAAATGATTAGTGTTTGTTCTTGTCTGAGAACAAAATCAACTTGGGAAGAGATTGAAGGTGGTATCGGTCTATAGATGAAGGTATCTATCAAAGAAATCATGATACCAAAGTTAGTATAAACATAATATAGAAGAGTGTAAAGGATGGGAAATACATGAATTAGGGCAAATTATGTTCTTTATATGCAAAGTGAAAGAATATTCATGAGTTTTAGGTCTATGGGCCACAAGAAAACAATATCACATATTCTTTCAATCATCCCAATGTCATAATAAATCAGCCCTTACATCAACGGTTTCGCCATATACAAATGTAGTTGGTCTCTTCGGTTTATACTTACTCAACGAATGAACTCCTCTGATGGACTAAAATACTTGGCATTGAGCACGAGCTAATGTCGAGCCCAAAAAACAATTTTGCTCTGAATGATGAAGGGATATAAATATTTGGTTTCAAACATTAATAAAAAATAAAAAAAAAAAGAGTTAGGTTAACAAGTGTCAAACCAAAAGTAATAGTAGTATTGCATTTAAACATCGATTTTTAAAATTTTAGAAAGTTAAACTTACCACTTCTTAACACAATATTTTTAGAATTGTTTCCTTTACCAGTGTCCTAAATTTTCCTAAAATTTAAGGATCATGGGAGTGGCAGTTGCTTGGCAATTATACAGTAAATATCAGAAAACGTAGGTATATGTTTGTTCTTTAGGGCATGCCCATGCGACATTTCAGGTATTGGTTGTACGTTTTGTCCCCGACCATCGTTGTGTTTTTGTCGTACTCTAGGCATTTATTGCTAGTGTCATAATTTGTTGAGCATCGTTTATTTGGTATAAATTGAGTATCTATCTTTACACATGCAAGCCTTAAAAAAAGTGTACACATGCAAGATTAATTTTTCAAGAATTATGACTTAAAAAGCTCTTTTCACAAGATCGTTTTAATGTCGCAATGCATTCTTTAGATTATGCATTATCTTGTCCAAGGCATTGCTTTTTATTTTTTCTTAATTTATATATCTCTTATCAAATATGATTAATTACTTCATCATATGAATTGTAGCGTGGCCCTTAATGTAGGAAATAATAATTATACTTTCAGTAACTCTTGGTAAATTGTCATGTCTATTTATATGTATCATCATAACACAATTGCACGTGAGAAATGAATATCCAAAGTAAACACTGCAAAATGATTTAACAAGGAGTAGCTTTATAATATCTTTCAAAAAAGATGGCTTTGTAAATGATTTTCGAATCTATAGATACAGTAGAACATTAGACAGGTGGTCCCTCCTACCCCCACGCCATCTTTTCAGAGTATAAAAACATTCACCTAATTTAGAAGTTAAAAAAATAGAAAGTGGTCAAAGCAATATAAAAATAGTAGGCATAATTCTTTATACTGTAGTTTATAGTATAAATTTGTTACTTTACTTAGTCTGAGGCTTAATTGATAGTAGGCATCATTTGGTTGATAGCACGTGTGTAATGATGGTCAAGGTACCATATGATTCCCTAATTTGTGATGGAAATAGGGATGTGGATTTTCTAGAAGTTTTATATTTACTTCCCGTAAATAATCTTGGCTGTTAATTTGAGATTGACCAACTTAAATTATCTAAAGGTCATGTTAACTTGTGCCCTAAAGACACTTAAGCAATTTAAAAATGAAAATATTCTTTCAATATTTATGAATTAAACTAATTAAAAGTTAAAAAATTAAATTTAATGCACAAATTTCAACAAAAAGTTTCTACATTTGACTCATTAACTTGTATCTTGAAGGCACAAGTTAACATTTCTCATTATTTAGTATTGTATGAAAGCAATTTTAAATGATCTAAGATTGAAAAGTTTGGGACATAGTTACAACACAAAATCGTTTCAGTGAATACATAGAGGTGGAAATGGGTTAGGTTCGGCCGGGTTTCAAAGTCTCATTTTTGAGGTCTAGCCTTACCTTTTTATAGGCCAGATGAAACATGAAAACCTGTTTAAAAACCTCTTTTACACTAAGGTTTAGCAATACATGTAAGTCTACTACTAAATAGGTCAAAACGTATGAAGGCCTGAAGCACATGAATATGTTTGCTACTAAATAATGAAATCTTATGAATGTCTAATCACACCAATATATCTGCTACTAAATAACCAATCATTTGAAGGCTTGAGTTTATGAAGAAAAAAAACTTCAACAATATCAATAATGGAAGATATATTATATATAAAAAGCTTAATAAGTTGGCCTGATGGACTTAATAGACTTTTTTGTAAGCCTTAGTCTGACCTATTTAATTAAATAAGCCTTATAAAAAGCTTGAGTTTGACCTTGTTAATAAACTAGCTGAGCCGAGTTAACTTTAAATAGGCTAGGTCGTAAGTCCCTGTAGACCGGCCTAATTTGTTAGGTTGTTACCACCTCTAAGTGTACATGACTTGACTTCTAAATTATACTAACACCCAATTATAATTACCAAAACCTTTTCAATAATTGTTACCTAAGTTACTTTCGTCATTGATTGACAATCAATTATGTAAGTGGCAGAGAAAATTTGAGTTTGATTTATTAGCATTATATTTTGTCTAGCATTTTTGTTTTTTTAACTCAAATTGATTAATAATTTTATAAATTTATTTGGCTAATATATGACAGATAAAGAAATTAGCTTCAGAGACAGCCTCAAAGTCTCAGTGGCAGGGGAAGCTGTGGACCCCAAAGACCAAATTGCCAGTAGCCAGAAAATGCCATATGCCTTTGTAATGTTAAGGCTTATACTTATTGTAGTTGGAAGAAAACTTTCTAGAAATCCTAATACATATTCTAGTCTATTAGGACTTCTATGGTCTCTAATCTCCTTCAAGTAAGTGATATTCTGAAACATTATCAAAAGTGAATAGATCCCCAAATATAATCTATCAAGCAATAACATAGACATGAACATCGAACACGGCTCTCACATATACAAATTAATAATATTTTTAAAAATAAAAGTGAATGAATGTAACTACATATGTATGTGTCGTGCACGTCTTTAATACAGGATCGACCTAAGGGCCAAGCAACCCAAGTAAAGGTTTTAGGCCTCAAAATTTTAGGTAAAAAAAGTCCATAAAAAAATTATTTGGTTATAAGTATATTATATGACAGATAAATTATAGACATTTGCATATCTGAACTGATTACCAAAAAGACCTCAATTACTCTTGGTAATTCAAATTTTAGTCTCCACAAAAATTTATTTTATATAAATATTTTGTTAAAAAATATATTTTTAAAGATCACATTAAAGATGCCTCTTAATTTGTTTGGCTAGCCCTGCTTTAACATGAGGTGTTAGTGTCTAAAAACAATTTAGAATTTGATCCATTGATCTTCAACCAACGGTTTTGACTGTTTGATAGCACTAGTGATAACTATTTTGTCATATTCTAAATTTATATTCATAAAAGAATTTTTCATGTATAGATGCATGCTATATTTCTTTTTTGAGGGAAGTTTTATACTATATTTTGTAGTATGCACTTTTTCATATATATTTTTTTAGCAGAACATTTTCATATATCTTATGATGTGTATTTGCAGATGGAATATAGAAATGCCCAGTTTGATCAAATCATCTATCAAGATCATATCTGATGCAGGTCTTGGGATGGCAATGTTTAGCTTAGGTGCATAACTACATTTACTACAAATATATAGACATATATATGATCATTTAATAATGTTTATATATAAGACAGACATACACCCACTTTTACACATGGTGCTATTTTTTGCATATATAAGAAAGTTGTACATTACAAATTCACAAACCTAATATCACAATATGAAGGAATAGAAAGGAGCAAGAGATAAAGAAAGAACATGCATTGTCTTGTACCAAGGTGTTTGTGACAACCAAAGAAAATAAATGTCATGTCTTTAGATATTTTTTTGAAGAAGCTAAATTATCCCACCAAAATTAGCACCGGAGATAATCGAACCTGAGATCTAGAGAAAGAGCACACTTCCAGGTCCCAAGTCAATAGCATCAGGCTGACCCAAGTGGATTTCATATCTTTAGATGTTATTCTTTCAAAAAGTAAAATATTACAAATTCTCTAATGCATTGAATACACAAATTTACAAGAAAATTTACCATTAAAGATCCTTAAAGAGTGTCTCAGAAGCACTTGTTAGCATTTCTCCGATGATATATTATTGATTGAAAATGGGATAAAGTGAAATGAAAGTGATAAATTTGCTATATGTTGTTCATATATGAGTACCAAAATGGTTACTATATCTATATAAATTATATACAAAGATAGATACTCATTTGAAATTGAATCTATGCAGGGCTTTTCATGGCTCTTCAGCCTCGTATCATTGCTTGTGGTACCAAAAGAGCAGCCATGGGAATGGCCATTAGATTTCTCTTTGGGCCTCTTGTAATGTCATTATCCTCCATTGTCGTTGGATTGAGAGGAAAAAAACTGCATACTGCAATTGTACAGGTACTTTTGTTATGCATGTTTGTGGAATGAATTCATATCTGTATAGACACATGTAGCACATGGAAATTAAGTATTTTGTATCAAAAATGTGTGTATGCTTCTTCTATAATAGAGGGAGCTAAAATAGTTGTATATATGTTTGTACTTAATTAGGCTTGACTTCAATTCACTTGCTTCTCAGGCTGCTCTTCCACAAGGAATAGTGCCATTTGTATTTGCAAGGGAATATGGTCTGCATCCTGATATTTTGAGCACCGGGTAAGTTTCTAAAATTTAATTATAGGACAATCTTATTTGCTTTTGATTTAAGTATAAAATTGATTGTGCATTGAAAGTTTTACTATCTAATTTACTTACATTAATATGTGCCGAAAAAACCAACAAGAGTTAGGTACAGCTGAAATAATTAGATTTTCACAATGTGACGAATTCAAATTCAAATTTCTTTTAAAAGAGGTGTTCATATTTAATTCTCTGTAATGTCTCAAAAGAATTTTTTTTTTAAGAAATCAAAATGAGATTATATTAAACATCAAGAGAGATTTATCTCGCACAAGGTGAAAATAGTTTATAAGAATATGTGTATTATATTTAATATTTAACCTTTTAATGAATTGAATGCACAAAATTTAATATTTACCCTTAAGGCACAAGTTAATGAATCAAAGATGGAAATAGTTTATTGGAATGTGTGTATTATATTTAATATTTAACCTTTTAATGAATTGAATGCACAAAATTTTAGAGAACATTTCTTTTTTTAGATTTCTTAACATGTGCTCTAAGGACACAAGTTAACACTACCCATCTTTATACGGGTAGTGCTATTTCATTTCAAAAGATTGTTTGAAGGATAAAGTGCTCAGAAGAAGAAGAAAAGATGGGAAAACAACGGAAAGCGTGTTAACATCACACGCATCTATTGAACTTTTAATCACCCCACTTAACAAGTTGATTAATTATTATGCAGCCCTTGCTAGGATACCGAATCTATCAAACCTATTAATGTCTACAACAACCAAGCATTTATAATTTGGCAAACATAATTATGCATATAATGCTGTTTGAAAATGGCCATTAGTATGCCTTTTCGTGACGATCTTCTAGCAAAATTCTAACCCTTATGCCTTATTAACATGTAATCATTACTAGTAGACAATAGTTTTGATGCTTTAAACATAGACTAATTATAAGGTGCACAATTAATTTTTTGTTAAAGCATGTTCAATTTTTGTTTGAAGTTAAATCAAGAAAAGTGTTAATAACAAATGTTTTAAGTTAAAGCATTGTTTAAAGGGAAATGTTAATTCGTGTCCTTGAGACATAAGTTAAGAAACTAAATATAGAAGTTTTTGTTAAAAATTATGCATTCAATATCTTAAAAGTTTCAAAAATTATATTTTTAAATATATAACTTCCTGTATTTTTTACCTCCATTTTAATCTCCTTAACTTGTGTCCTAATGACACAAGTTAACATGACCTTTGTTTAAAGAAACAAAAATAAAACTTGTATATTTCTTTAAACAATGTCTTTATAACATTTAATATCTCAATTAATCTAGTTGTGGATCTTATTGATCTATTTGTGGAAACAAATTTGTATATGGTACAACATGACACCTATACATCACTTATGCACCATAGAACTAATAACCATAAACATCTTTGCAAAACTTGATTTGATCCACCATTTGAAACCTACATGCATAGAGGCCACATTTCTAATGATTCATAAAGTTAAGCTAGTGTTAATTTGCATATTTAATTTACATGTATGGTACATAAATAGATTAAAAAAAATCTTTTTATTTTCGCTTGCAGGGTAATCTTTGGCATGTTAATTTCCTTGCCAATAACTCTCATATACTACATATTTCTTGGCTTGTGAAGACTGAGAAAAAAAATACAACTTGAAAGAAGAATCAATGAATTGAAAAAAAGAAAAAGAAAAGTAAGTATTATCCAAGTTCCAAACTATGATATGTACACTAAACCATGTTGGAATTCATCATAGTAGCACATACATTGGCAAAGATTCAAAGTTCTCCCATAATTGTGTCAGCACCGACCACCATTATATAAGATGGTTTTTCACACTGTTTGCGGAGAAGATTGACTTGTGTAAAGCCAACATTTCAAAAGCCAAAACCAAAAGGGTTGTAACTTTGTGTGTAATAGAAGGGTGTGACTATATGGCACAAAAAGTAGTAGTTGAGGTTTATTCTTCTCCACATTCCTTAATAATATTCCTTATGTTCTATATTTACGTATCTTTTAATAATGTTTTGCACAAATTAAAAAAAAAAATTAATGATCAAATTCTAAATACATATCGTTATTTTTTATTGGTTTACTCACCCATTAAATGTAAATGTAAAATTCTGCTCTTCTGTAAATTCTGCACTCGGTGAATTCTGTTTAAATAATTTACAAGTGTATACTTGATGCAAGAAATTGTTAATGTAAGCTTTAAAATTTGTAAATATCAGTTAAATAGAACAATTTTTTATTAATAAAAACTAGGAAGATACTAACATAGTGTGGCACAAGTAGTAGACACTTGGGTCCCTTAACTATTTGGTTCATGATTTGATTCATAGTACGTGTGTATGGAAAAACATTTGTTAGAAGAGATCAACCCATTAAATAGATCTTCGCAGTTGCACGCGCGAATGATACTTTTGGTTTACCAAAAAAATTATGGACAGCTAAAAAAGTATTGAGGGGTTACATGAACTAGTGCTAGCCGAAAGGGAAATAAGTATTATCACGACCAATGATTAAGGTTGGACACTTGCTTTCTTGTTGGAGGTTAGAAGGAAAACATTGTGGACAAAATGTTGATCCTGTCAGCTCAGATAAAAGAAAAAAGTGTATGAAAGCAACCATTAAACAAATTTATGGCACGCTACGGTGAATTTTTTTTGACTTCATGGAGAATAGTAATGCTTGATTATAATTGAAACATAGGCATCGTTAATACAGAATTAAGCAATCGAAAAGAAGATTGTTTTTCTTTGTTTTTAAATGAAACCTAAGGTAGGGAGTGGCATGTATACACAGAAGAAGGTATTATTCAAAACTAGTGTTTTCCAATAACTTACTATAGATAGACATAATATTGGATCAGGGCGTCTTAACAAATTCATAGGCCCAGTTTTAGTTTTATAAATGATACAAATAAATTTAAATTTTGGGCCTTGAAAAAAATAAATAAGTCATTTTAAAAAAAAAATTAGAAAACCACACCTTGGTGGAATTTGAACACATGATCACACACTCAACCAAAGGTACCCACGCCACTAAAGCATTCTGAACAAATTGATATTATTTGCTTTTAATATGTATATAACCATTATTTTAGTATCTTACATATAAAAAAAAAATTATTTTGGGACCCAAAAAATGGGAGGCCTGGTGGCATAGCCCAGCCTCGACGGGCTATGGGCCGGCCCTGTATTGGATTATACGAATCTTGGAAAAGTATTATCAAGTATATTATCAAAAGTCGAAATTAGGAGAATAGTGTAACAAGACGAATAGAGAGCAGTTAAAAGAAACAATTATCAATGGATTGATTTTTTTCAATACAATACTACAAAAATTGGGGAAATACAGCGTCCCTTTACTAGAAGTGAAAGCGCTATAAATCAAAACACAGAAGGTTTAGGTAGCGCTTTTTTTATAAAAAAATGTTTTCTATGATACTAAGCTTATATAGCGTTTTGTTCAAAAAGCGCCAGCATAGGTTCAATACAAATAATAAATATTAAAAAAAATCAGGATTAATGGTATCAGCAATGCTATTTGTCCGAGACTTTTTATCACGAACTTCTCACGAACTACTGTGGAACCAATCACATCTCATGCTGGTCGGCAAAAACAGGGTAGTGGGATAGCGGACTTTATATTGTATAACGCTACAAAGCTTTCGTGAAATTGTCGCTCCATCATTTCTCAATATCTTAAGCATTTCCCTAATCGTATATAGCGCTTTTGATGGAAGTGCTATAAATGAATCAACCATGAATAGCGCCTATATATTAAGAAAAGCGCTATTTATGAAAGGAGAAATGATATTTGTACAACCATTTTTTTACAATTTTTTGACAACTTTCTCTTTCATACTCACATGATGTTATTATTCTCTCTCTTCCTTTTTCTCTCTCCATTGTTTTTAACCAATAGAAAGAGAGAAAAACAAGGTTGTCACCAAAGTTGTTAATAAATGGATGTACAAATATCATTGCTCTTATGAAAGCAGCAAGCAGTTGCACATTATCCTTCGGGTCCCTAGTTTGAACCCATGCGTAATAGATTTCCTATTTGTTCATTTTTTTTTATTAAAAAAAAATGATGTGCACTAACATGTTCGCTTCCTAATATATTTTTTACTTTTTTTCATTTTTGTTAAGAAAATCATTGTGCGGTAACAAAAACATGTTATATCCTGTTTGGTTCATATGATAGGGTGATAGGATATGATACGATTCAATCTACTGTTTGGTGCATCAATAAAAAATGATAAATTAAACCTATTTCTAATCCTATCCTTTTCAGCCTTTCTTGATTTTTTTCCTTAATTTTTGGTAGGTTAACAACCTAATAGTAAATCAATTTCACAGCCTATCATTTTTTTCTCTGGTCACAACTCAAGCGCCTTAAACCTTGCTGCTTCTCGAGTACTCTCTTCTCCACCTCCCTCTCCCAGTCCCAGGTCCTCTCTCTCCCTCTCTCTCTATCTACCTTCAAGTAGTGTTTTCTCTCAATCTTTTTCTTTCATCAATTGATATTCGTAACTTTTTCCCTGTGTTCCTATTTCTTTGTTTGATTATTGCTTTTTAATCCTTTGATTGTGTTTCTATTTCATGAATTGAT
>Ga0228711_1002129_pt1 | contig 30084 bp, 16 predicted proteins | sample MedpolnodulmetaG_2_FD_177996 | JGI IMG/M metagenome (GOLD analysis project Ga0228711, IMG submission 177996) | Root nodule microbial communities from Medicago polymorpha collected in Santa Monica, California, United States - brown nodules | ecosystem: Host-associated > Plants > Roots > Nodule... | reverse complement strand
GTGTTATTTATTTTTTTATATATATATATATATATATATATATATATATATATATATTATTTTAGTTTGTTCAAAAAAAAAGTTTGTTTTGGAATTTGCACAATTTATATTAAATATATATATAGGTATCTTAGAAGATCAATTATTATTTAATAAATAAGGATAATATTCCTAAAAAAAAAAGGATAATATTATTGATCAAGTGACCAACACTTACTCAAATAAACACGTACGGAGTGGATGAAGTGTGGTGACTGGGGATCAAATTCAGGATTCTAAGTAAAATGTCCTCACAAGTCACACAAATAATTAGGTTGTAAAAAACAAAGACAAATAAAATAGTATAAATGAAATATAAAATTTGAAAAAAAAAGTGTTACATCAACATTTGTCATCTCATTTATTTGTATGTATAGATATTGACTGTCATATTAAAAAAGTATAATATAATGTAGAAAATATGAACAGTTGTATGAAGTATATTTTTTTAATATACATTTTTTATTTAATTTTCAGTTCAAATAAATAGTGTATATATTATTATCAAGTTTTTGTACCTTTTTTAAAGCATCAAATTATTGTACTTAATGGTACATTTATAACAAGAACTACTGTTTTTAGGATTAATAAGATAAATTAAATAAATTATTCATCTCATGAAATTATTTATACAATATATATGTTTATCATTTGATCAATTTTTAATTAAAATAAATAAGAAAAAAGTAATATTTCACACTCTTTTTTGTATCCGTCGCTCTTGTTTATTTGATTTATCAAATTTAGATTTTATCTTCTTTCTCTCTCTATTTTTTCTTGTCCATTCTTTGTCTTCTTGTTTTATTTTCACATACAAACAAACTATCAGATTTTGTTTGAATTAGTAAACAATAAGTTCATCATAGAGGATTGAAAATCACGACTGTCACGGTTGATTATTTGTCGGAAATATCAAGATGAATATATTTATTAGATAGAGCAAATGTATTCAAGCATGATTACTTTAGTGAACTTGTGGGAAAAAAAAGAGCAAATATATTATAAATTTATTTAATTCCTAAAATGTAAAATATCACTATAATTTATTAAAAATAAATAAACTTCAACATCGGTCAAAATATCATTTTAAAAAAATTAAATGGATATCTTGACTTGCATTTGATATCCTTAAAGATCAGAAAAATTTATTTCTCAGTTGGACAACTAGGTTTAGTGTTTTTTGTCAATTTTAGTTTATGTATGAAGAGGTTAGGTAGTAGTAGTACCTTAGAAGATGGATCTTGTGTTTCAACAAAGGCTCTCACAAGACGGATTTTGGTTAGTTCAGTTTCTGTGACAACATCATTTGCAACATACCCTAAATCTTTGCTACAATCTTCTAATCTTGTTCCCTTCTTGCAACCCTTCACCGCTTCCATTCTTTTGCTTCTTCTTCTATCTTCTTCTTCTATGTTCTCTTTGAATTACTCACCACCGATATTAATGTGAAGTTTCTTTTTTTAGTATTTGTATTATTTTCCAGTTCGATCGTACATGTATATACGCAAGGATAATTATGTTGCAAATTAAATGCTTGTACCAGTTCGGTGACACTCAAGGCCCACAAATGTAATGTGTGTTGAACTACCTGATTTGATATTTATCTTTCATTTTCGGAGCCAACTCAAAGTTAACGACAAATTATTAGTAAATGAACTCTATATTTTTAGTTAGGGCTATATAAATACACTGAATAAGGATTTTTCGGTCATTATGCATGGTTTGGGGTAAAGACACATGACCATGTCAAAGTACTTATTTTTGTATCGGTTTTATAACTAAAAAACAACTTATTTCCAGTTACTTGTTAGGAGGTAAAAGAAGTATATATTAATGTAATGTTATCTACCACGGCACAAAGAGTTTTAATTTTTAAGGAGAAAATAAAAATTGCATGTTAGTATGTAATGAATATACAACCCAAAATTTCATTTCTTTCTTTTGGGGTTTTCAGGGCAAAATTTATAGTTCTCCAGTATACACCGAACATGGAAATTGAATCCAATGCAAATGAATACATTTTTTTAGCATTGAATAAAATTCTATTTAAATCTTATTCAAGAATGAGTCTACCGTGAGATTATATAAGTCTTATTGACCACACTCGCACATCATTCATGACTGAATATAGATTAGATGAAGTAAGATATACTAGTAAAAATTAAGAACATATACTAGTAATGAACTTGACTATTTTATTCTCATCATATTGACCGAGATTGCAAAGAAGAATTCCATGAATGATTGTTACTGGAAATACAACTGAACTATATCAGCTATTTATTTGTAACACCATATATATATATAACATAAATTATGAGTAAAAGAAAATAGTCAAAGAAAGGCAAACAAAAATAAAACTTGGAATTATTTTTTTCTTATAGTCTCATTAATTTGCCGGTGTTGATTAGTTTAATTAGATATCCTGGATGGGGACTAATTGCAGTTTGCCACCATATATCTCCGGGAGTTGACTTTCATCTATGTCTTCTAGAAGTGTTGATTTCAGCTTATTATTCTCCACAAATACTATCTGCAAAGAGATCCAATTCAACTTCATAAATATACAGCAATACCATTCAATGAGATATATAATGTAATTTGATTTATAACATCACCTTCTTCTTAGTTTTGTTGTCAATGAATGGATAAATTATTTTCCATACTTTCATAAAAATGTATGGCGCGTGGAGAATAAACAACTTCCCCAATCTTTCAGGGTAGTAATCCTGCATCCAAGGAATTAACAATCATAAGGCCTGAGCGCTAGCTATATTAATATATGATGATATATAACTATATATATATATATATATATACCTGCAAAATGGAGAGGGCACCAATGTATCCACGCACATCACTATTTGAGTAACCCCATCCCTTGAGTTCTGCTATACCAACAAATTTCTCTTGCCCAGGTGGCATGCTGATACATCAAATGATATGTGTTGTTACTAATCAATATTCTAACCGATTTCACAGTTTTATATATAGTACTGGAATAAGGAATTAATTACCTTGCACATAGTTTATCAAGAATATAAACTGCAAAACCTGTGTCACAAACAAAATTGTTAATGAGTGGAAACAAATAATCATGTCTAGCTTACCACAAACCATGCATACGTTTGAATTCATCTAGACCGTCTTTCTTTTGATAATGTCTTCCACCGAAAGCGATAAGTATAGGTCGACCAATCCTGTCGCGTCCTTGGGCGAAGGCCTTGTCGTCTGCAATTTGACTATGAACCTGTGATAGAGATATGGAACCATTTGGAACAAATGAATGTCTCCATTTCAAGTACTTGAGGAACATTGCTGAAGCCTTTTCCACATCTAAATCACGAGCTCGTAAGAATCTTCTAATCATCAAATCATCTTCTTCCTGCAACCAAGAGTAAAATTAATTTTCTCTATCTATTTACTAATGACAACAAATTTAAGCATAACTTCTACTTACTTAGCCTGTTGGCCACACCAAATCAGTATTCTATAGCTTTTAATTACCAAAATCAATTGCCAAATGAATTAAAGTTAGTCTGCCAGGCTATGAGACTTATCCACTTGTGATTTTGTTCCCTTGTGCCAACACACGTGGTTACTTTTCCTAATTTTAGTCCGGCTTGGACAAACAAAATTCTTGATATTTAAAACCAATTTTTATTGTTATAAGAGTTTAATATCACTAGGTATAAATTTCCGTAAGAAAAAAAATCACTAATATAATTTGTTTTCTTTAGAATAATATTAAATTTCAGCAAATGTATATTCTCAGCAATTAATTCCCATTATGGCATGGTCTCACTTAGGGTAGCACTTTGGTGATATTCGGGTGTCAATGTCATGTGACATTGACCAACTTCACAAATGTGCAAAAGAATAAAAAAAAATGTTTGTTTATTAGTGAAAGAGAAGAAAATCATGGTTTTTTTGTCATTTTGCTCACTTATGACATTGTAGTTGGCCGATGTCACATGACATTGGCACCCCAATGTCACCAAAATGCTACCCCTCGGTTATCAGCTTCATATGATGTTGTAGTCCTTGGTAGGACACCGCTTATGACTTATCAATCATGAATTCAAAAATAAGTTTCTTTTATAAATAATAATAAAAATTATAAATGCCATCAATATTGTTAAAATAGTTTGTGAAGTTTGTTATGGTAGTTAAAATTAGTTAAGTGTAGATTAGGTAGTTATAGTTAGATAACCACTATAGTTAGGTGGTTATGGTTAGAGGACTATATAATATAAATATGTCACTCCATTCTATCTCAATTCATCTTTTATCAATTTATACTCATCAATACATATATGTTCTCTGTCTTGTTTACATCTATGATCTTTGTCCTATAATTCCATGATTCACAACAATATCATAGGTTCGGTATTACTCTAAATGAATAAGAAAAAAGACAATTTCCGCACTCTTCTTTCTTATATTTATCAATTTAGTAAATTTTGTTTTTTTTCAAAAAAATTGTTTTTTTAATTTTTATATTACCTCGTTTTTTCTTGTTCTACACATACCAATAAATTATACATACTATCAGGTTTTGTTTAATTAGTAAAAGATGAATTCGTTCTAAATGATTGAAAAACACGACTATGAGTTGACTATTTGTGGTAAACTATCAAGAGGAATTCCATATTCCACCACTTAATATTCAACTTTTTTTAGGGGACTTAATATTCAACTGTTGAAATAAGAGTATAAGAAAATATTAATTGACTAAGATAAGGCTAGCCCATACTCTTTAACAAAAACTTTCTAGCATTAACTTTGTTATTTATTCAATTTCATTAAAAAAATAAAGTAAAAATAAACTTCCCTGCATTTTCATTTTTCATTCCCTTGTGGTATTTTATATAATTTGAGTCCGTACTTTTTCATTCGTTTACCGTACGTACATACTTCACTTGTTAGATATTTAGATAGAGCTCCTCAAAAAAAAGATATTTAGATAGAGAAAATATATCGGAAAAAAATTTAAAAAGAGCAAACATATAAATCGGTTTCCCAAAAAATTACAAAACCGCATATAACTCCTAATTAAAATGACAAATACCATTTAAAACTCACACTATAGCAAGGTCCCGAGTCAAACTCGAATGAAGGTGTTGTTCATCTCAGCAATCAAAAGTATTAGCTTTGTTAATTAGTTGAGTTGGACCTTACACACATATAAAATATATATCAATTTATTTATTTATTTTTTTAAAATGAATATAGGTAAAATTAATTTTTTTAAAAGAATAATCAGACTTCCTTAAAAACAATCAAACTAACATTTGAACACCACGACTCGGGTTTGAACTCCAACTCATACACTTATGTGTACGAGTTTTAAATGACTATTGTCATTTAATCTATCTATCAAAAACGACTAGGTTTCATGATATTTGTCAAGATTAATTTTATATTTACTTTATTATGAAGAATGAAACATGTGAATATTCATGTGAGGATACCAAACCATATGAAGCATTTATTTGTAATATTATAGACGTTGGTTATGTATGATAAGAAATGAGGAGTACCTTAGAAGATGGATCTTGTGTTTCAACAAAGGCTCTCACAAGACGGATTTTGGTTAGTTCAGTCTCTGTGACAACATCATTTGCAACAACTTGTGTTTTTGCTTCTGATTCCTTGTGACAACCCTTCACTGCTTCCATTTTCAATTGACCCTTTTCTTTGTCTTTATCCTCTTGATCAAAGTGAAGCTTCCTTTCTAGTACTACCGTGTATTCCAGCTCGATCGTACATATATATACAAAGATGATTATGTTTCAAATCAAATGCTTGTACCGATGTAATGTGTGCTGAACTACCTAATTTCATACTATCTTTCATTTTCAGAGCCAACTCTGTAGTTAACGACAAATGGTAAAAATGAACTCTATGCTTGTTTTGGGATTGACCATAGGGTTTGGGGGTATAGACATATATGCGCCATGTCAGCCAAATACAACCATACAAAGTACTTCTTTTTGACAGATTTTTCTTTATCGGTTTCAAACAGAAAATAATAAGAAATAAATATTTCCAATTATTTTTCTTAGATACCGAAGAAGTTGTGATATAAAAAAAAAAATAACCCTAATATTAATATGATGTCATCTATCACGGTACAAACTACAAAGGGTGTTAAGGATAAAAAAAAGACCAAGTACATGTTACAAATGAATTTGAAAACAACCCTACTCATGATACAAATAGCACCGCTCCATAACACTAACTACCACCACAAATACAAATAAAATCAATCCTAGATGAATATAAGTTAGTACTTTAATTTTTTTATTACAAATTAGTTTTTTTAAGTGGTAAAATATCTGTATCATTATTTTATTTTTATCAAACTCAGTTAAAAATTGTTTATATGAATGTTTAATGTTAAGTCTAAATTCACCGTTCTCAAAACTCAGTTAAAAAGTGTTTATACGAATGTTTAATGTTAAGTCTAAATTCACCGTTCTCAAAACTAAGGTTTATGAGTGTATTATTCAGTCCTGTTTTACGACAAAATTGATAGATTACTTAATTTATAATATTGATGAAATATTTATCTATAAAATTAAGCTTGAACTCAAAAACATAAAGAAGAAAATATGAGTTGGAAGTAGTCTTGTTTGGTGTCATAATCACTTTTGGACCTAGCTCCTCAATGTTAAATTGTTCAAAACAATTTTATTTGCCTCTGTATAAATATTATACGAGACTTAAAAACTACCAGTTTATTAATTTGAAAAAAAAAAGTGTATTAAATGAAATTTATTTTATCAATAAAATCTACACAACTATAATCATTTTCTCAAGAATTATGCACAACTCAATTGTGACATTTATAATGAGGCAAATTGAGTTTAACTTTAAATTTTGAAAACGACAGATAAAAGGAAGAACAAAAACTCATTTTAGTCCTTCATAGTTTTCTTGCGAATCAATTTATCATTGACAAAAAATAATATCAAATCAGTGCATCGTACTTTCATACATGTGATAAATTAATTCTTTAGCTTGATGAATTAATTTGTTCACTGTACAAAAACGTGAGCTATTAATTTGATAATTGATATTATTTTTTACGTACCGGATAAAATTTATGATAGACTAAAATGAGTCTTAGTCTAAAAAGAAATAGTAATTTTTTTTAAGAAACAAACACTTCAAAAAGAAACAGAAAAAAATTAGTTGACAAAATTTGTGGCCTTGATTAGATAGTCAATAATCACAATTAGCGACTGGTCTTCATCCGGTGGTTAAAGAAACCGAATACTATTAAATTTTATTTGGTCATTGTGGTCATCAATGTCTTCACAGAAAGTTTTGGATGGAACTAACTGCACCAGATTTTGGACATTTAATTTGTGTGGAGCACATGAGTTACTCAACTCGTCTCATATAATGTCGTTTTTAACTTTAAAAATTTGGTTACTTTTTTTTAAACTAATCTTTCTCATAAAACACACGTCTCGTAAATATTTTTTAGAGGTATTCGTGTCATATATGTTGCGTGAAAAAAAACACTCGTCTCATATAAATTTTTTTTTGGTTCAAATGATATTTCTTATTAGATTAAATATTTTTAAGTCTCTCATAACCAATATACGAATTTCATAGCTAAGCTTGGTGCTTCGTCAAACATTGCTTTTACCTGTCATGATGCCTCTGGAGCTTTCTTTTTGAGGCTTTAGTGCCCTTTCTGTTTTTGTTTTTTCCTTTTGTTTCTCTTCTTTTTAGCCTCTGTAACCAAAAAAATAAAGATATCTTCCTGTATAAAAAATAAGAAAAAGGAAGTCTCTCATATCCAAATAGTGTGCGATATTGATCTATGTTGCTAATTTTTTCAATTAATGTGGTTAGCTTGTGTCTGGGTCATTTGAAAAGAGTGGAATAGTAGAGTTTTTCAACAAAAGATTATGGACTCGCATAGCATAGCAGACAAAGTCAAAAGGCTCTCTTCCCTTTGGCTGAAATCTAATATGCCCACTTTCGCTATTAGTCACCATGACTGGTGGCGGCATCCTTTCGCTATTATTTCACTTTTTGTTTCATCGTGGTGTTCTTTTTTACCACGGTTGACTTGACATTGTAATTGTTTGGGTGTTCCTCTTTTGCACGCCTTGTGCGAGATGAAACACCTTTGGTATCTATAATATTTCATTTTAGCTTGTTAAAAAAAAAATAAAAAAATCGGTGTCTCCGCCAATTTAATGAGGCTTCATGACCGGTCGAATTTTTCTAACATTGGTTTAGGGTCGATCCAATAAATTTAGAGAACTAAAACAATTTATATTGTGAGATCTTCTACAGTAAACAATTAAGTATGGTTTTTATGAAATTAAAATATTGTTTTCGTTCATGTTTATTTAGGGATGTTTTCATTCATGTTATAGAGGAATATCATATATGTGGGTCAAGCCTGAATTAGTTATGTAAAAAAGAATGTAGAATTTCAATTAGAAGAGAAAAATTCCAAAGGAAAACATAATTAGAACAAGAAAATAATTTGTGAATATCTATTGAATATGATTTTATTCTTAGAGGCGAAGAAGTTGAACTTTGGTGCGTAAATGGTAGTGTGAAATTGACTTGTTATCAAACCTCATACAATTACAATACCTCTCTAAACAAGCAAAATTCACCTTCTTCTTCTTCTTCTTTCACACTCTTCCATTTTCAACTTCGCTCCATCCTCACTCTTCTAACCTGTCTGTCTCTGTTGCTTCTCAGAACAACCCATTTCCCTTTCCTTCCAGCTAATTCCTTTGAAACCCCATTTCCAAGAAATCTCTCACAACCCAACTACTTTCCCTTACGACACTTTAACCTTCTTCTGTTTACCAAATTTGACTTCTTTATATTACTCACTTTTACTTCTTTTCTAGTTTCACCACCTTTTTCTTCCAATCAAATATGGGTATTTCCACATTCAGTTTTTTAGGGTTTCTTTCTCTTGCTTTTCTCTCTTCAATCGATGCTGTGGAGTTGCACAGGAATCAGCCTACTGAAAGAATTTCAGGTGATTTTTTGTACTAAATTTTATGTTTTTATGTTTTTTTTTTGTTTGCCATGCTCTATTAGTTATGTTGATTTGAGTTGGGGAATTTGAATATTTTGACTGTGATCAATTTTTGTCATGTGGGTTTTATTTTTTCACGTGTTTACAGTGTTGTGTATTTGTTGTTAATTATTATGAATGTGAGTTGTTTGATTAGGATCTGATTTGGATTGAGGTTGATAAGGAATTTAGGATATTTTTTGCATCAATTGACTTGTTTTAGCTTGAAATGTTATTATTTGAGGCACAAACCGTTGGCTGTTATTCCTCTTTATTGAGCATAGGGAGTTTTTTCTGGAGATCCAATCTTCATTTGCCAATTCAATCCTGCTAGTTAGATACTGGTATGACTACAATTTTGATAGAGCTTTTTGTTGTTAGTGTTCATTAGATTCAATGTCGGCAATTATGAGGTCAAATACTTCATATTTTCTCATGTGTTGCCCTTGATACTCTGCATTATGCTCCGTTAGGCTGTCGATACGCATCCGTGTAGTATCAAAGACCCCTTTTTTAAGGAAAGGAAAAAATCCCAACACGCCGTCGACATGTCAGACTTTTCCTTTTTATGACTCTTCAAATCTCATGTACATGAATGTTGAAACTCTCACTAATCCAGTCATGTCACGGTTATGTCATGAATGTTGTACAAATGCAATTTATGTCCCGATCATCGCCACTTCATTCTCCTTCCAGTTGTATATTAGTTGCAACTGAATCAATTTATATCGGCACTTCATTATTTCTTCATTCATTTTCAAAATTCCATTACTTCATTATTTCTTCACTCATCATCAATATCCAAACTTGCAATTTTAATTTTACATATACCAATGTCTGAAAATTATCTAAATGGTTGAATTTTTGGAAGATGGTGGTTTGCAATTTCTTATAATAATATTAATGTTTAAGAGGCATGTTCTTAGTTTGGATTTTTTTAATCACAATGATATATCACGTTATGTGAATTTTTTATTTATTTTTATCTATGTATCCTAAACGTATCATATCCTGTATTTTTCAAGGAATGGTGAATGCCCTTATTGGATATGTTCGGATACTCATATCGTGTCTGTACTTCAAGTGTTGGAAACTAGTTTAAGAGTTTGGAAGATGTATAACTTCATAGGCGGTGGTGAACCTTCAAAGATAATCCATGCAAATTGAGACCTTAAGATAATTAATAGGTAGCGCTTGATTTCAAATGACAACATGAAAATTATGGTAAACTAATATATCCGATGGCGTGTATCTTACATAAGTGCGGATGCAAATGCAATGTATTTTAAAACATATCTTTTAGGGATTCTTGCTGAATCCCGGGGCTTTCTGCCTTCAGAGTTTCAATGTTTATAGTGAAATCAAAATACAAGTATTTTCAGAGTTTCCCTCACTCTACCCAAGAATTAAATTACTCGGTCGTATTTGATATACACACAAAAGCACATCCCTGGGGTCCTGGAATTTTAAGTTGTTTATAAGCCAGTCTTGTGTATTGTTTCTAATTGGTTGAATTAAGCAATTTTATTTCTCGAGAAATAGTGGAGTCAAATACTCTATTTTTAATTTTCTGTGTGAGAGTAATTATTTTAAAATCAGTATATTTTCATTTTATCAGTGATGAGATTACTAACCATGTTGTGGTTGAACCAATTGTAGGTAGCGCTGGCGATGTATTGGAAGATGATCCGGTTGGTAGGTTGAAGGTTTTTGTTTATGAACTTCCAAGTAAATATAATAAGAAAATTCTGCTTAAGGACCCAAGATGCCTCACCCATATGTTTGCTGCTGAGATCTTTATGCACCGGTTTCTCTTATCTAGCGCTGTCCGAACCCTTAATCCTGAAGAGGCTGATTGGTTTTATACTCCTGTCTACACAACCTGTGACTTGACACCAAATGGCCTCCCTTTACCCTTTAAATCACCACGAATGATGAGGAGTGCCATACAACTTATTTCTTCAAACTGGCCCTATTGGAACCGAACAGAGGGGGCGGATCATTTCTTTGTGGTTCCTCATGACTTTGGGGCATGTTTTCACTACCAAGTACGAGATCTAGTATATAACTTTTAAATTTATTATTCAAACCATATTTTTGTGCTATCTTAAGAAGTACCTCTGATTCAACTATTAATGCCTCATGTGAGTCATGTAACATACACTATTTCGTTTCAGGAAGAGAAGGCAATTGAAAGAGGGATTCTTCCACTGCTACAGCGTGCTACCTTGGTTCAAACATTTGGTCAGAGAAATCATGTGTGTTTGAAAGAGGGCTCGATTACTGTTCCTCCATATGCTCCACCACAGAAAATGCATTCCCACCTAATTCCTGATAAGACTCCCAGGTCTATTTTTGTATACTTTCGAGGACTGTTTTATGATGTTGGAAATGACCCTGAAGGTGGATACTATGCAAGGTAGGTCTTATTACAAGCTCAAACTTCAAATGAGGCTTGAGTAGGCATACTTTAGTTTATCATCATATTAACTGTGCATAAGTAAGCCGGCTCATCCTTCTACTCTAAAAAGGCAACAGATAATGATTTTGATTTATGTAAATATATAATTTCATTTAGTGTCGTTACCTAAATTGGTTAAGCATGTTGAGATTAATTATATTCAATATTGATGATCTAAAATTGGTTCGTTCTAAAATTTTAAAGCATGCATGAATTTCGGTGCATGCATAGATGTTTTTATAACAAAACAAACTTGGATCAACAAATAATCCTGACTATTTAAACTGGCTGTGATTTTCAATTTTACAGAGGTGCAAGAGCAGCAGTATGGGAGAACTTTAAGGACAATCCACTATTTGACATTTCTACCGAGCACCCAACAACATATTATGAGGACATGCAACGAGCTGTGTTTTGTCTATGCCCACTTGGATGGGCCCCTTGGAGCCCGAGATTGGTTGAAGCTGTGGTATTTGGTTGCATCCCTGTTATTATTGCAGATGATATTGTTCTGCCGTTTGCCGATGCAATACCATGGGAAGATATTGGGGTGTTTGTCGATGAGCAAGATGTTCCTAAGTTGGATACCATACTCACATCGATCCCACCAGAAGTTATATTGAGAAAACAGAGATTGCTTGCTAACCCTTCCATGAAACAAGCAATGCTATTCCCTCAACCTGCTCAAGCTGGAGACGCTTTCCATCAAGTTCTAAATGGACTTGCGCGGAAGTTGCCGCATGACAGGAGTGTATTCTTGAAACCAGGGGAGAGGAGCTTGAATTGGACTGCTGGCCCTGTCGGTGACCTTAAACCTTGGTAACAGTTGTAATAGTTTTCTTAGATGATTAGGATAATTTTACATGTCATGGTCAATCCTCCCTAAATGTTCATATAAATAAGGCTTGGTAAATGAGGTGTCTATTTTTCTTGTTGACATTGTAAATTTTGATATTTTGGCACACAATTCATTAGATACTAATCTAATTTGTAGCATGGTTGCTCTATAGAATGCTTACACAACTTGTTCCCTGCTCTAGTAGGAGTGCCTGTTCTTTTCAAGATTAGAATGGGCAAGGGTGAACTATGAAGTTTCTCTTTGGTACCAATGACCTTTGTAACTTGGTTCCATGTGTTCATATTAATGAATCTCATATGACTTTTATAATAATGGAAGTTGGAATTTTGATAATCTCACTGTAGATTAAGAGTATTTTGTATTGATAACACTTGACCAGATCTTATCATCTGTGCTTCTAATTCAAGAATTTATTGGATTCCAAGTGGTTGCCATTGGTTCTTGAACTAAACGCTAATGTAGATAACTCTATTATCTACCAACAAAATTTTCACATCAGAATTCGAACCAACGTCCTTGAATTTAAATCGAATTCTTACAACTAAACCAACCTTGGTTAACTAAAATTGAATGGTTTTTATTAGAAAAGTTTTATTGTGTGGTACCAATTGATTTGGAGACTAATAAATCGCGAAAATCCATAATTGGCTTCTCAAAAAAGAAAATCCATGATTATACAAGAGAGAAAGTAAAAAAATTGTCGTAATACCTTATATGGTAATGCTATCCATGACCCCGGAGCACTGGTTAAGGAGTAATAAATTAATCGGTCTCACTTGTTTTACCTCAATTAAAGCCATAAATATGTCAACTAATTAAAATAAAATATAAAGTGTATTTAATACTCTTCACGATACATAATTAACTCAGCCATTTAATCTTCCTTCTCTTTCTAACTTCTCAATTTCTTAATGTAATATCTCTGTCATCACTTTTCTGCAAGTTGGCTTAAGTTTTTATGACACCTATCACACTTGCGCACGGGAGACGGAGCCCTTTTCTACATGTACTACTCTTCTTTCATTTTCGTACGCTCTTTCTTTTATTTTTTTTATGGACATTATTTTAATTGTTATGTTACTAGCTTTTCCATGAATTGGTTTGAAAGAAAAAAAATGATAAAAAAAAATTCACGGAAAAAATAAATTGCCTTGAGTAAAATTCACAGTAAGAATTGATTTTGTGAAGAAATGAAGGATACAGGGATATGAGCAAAATAGTAATGGAAAGGACGCACGTGTGATGTGTAGATGTATAAAGGATTTGACAAGAGTATTAAATATAACTTTTTCTTATTTTAATTAGTTGATTTATTTCTCATTTATTGAGGTAAAATAAGTAGGACCGATTAATTTATTGCTCCTTAACCGATGCTCCGGAGGCAATTATATCATGACACTTGAACTTCACATTATACTTCAGTATTCTGTGTCATAATTCGTTCTTAATAATCACTCCTTTCATTTCTTTAACCTTTATTTTTTGTTACAATGAATTATGTCACTTGTTTTTGAAGGAATGAACTATTTCACTTTTATCGACTTATAATTTTTTTTTTTAGGGACTTTATCGACATATAATTGTCACTAACTCAGTATTATATTTTATGAGTGTGATTGGAAATACTATTTTAGGCAATATTTTTTGTCAACAAAAATAATTTTAGTCAATATTTTTTAAATGTTTTAAAGATATATCTTTATTACCGATAGACGAAACGACAAAATCATTTTTTTTTATTTGAGAGAGACGATAAAATCATTATAAATTCACAATATAAATAGAGATATCGGGGTTCAAATCTCAATCATTGCGCCCGACGTAATAATTTCAGAATTTTGTAAGTTTGACCAGGACCTGTGGACGTTTTGAAGACACTTTTATTTGCTAAAAATTGCATTTTTGTGTACAAGCTAAAAAATGTATTTTATCTTTGTTAAATTTAAATTTATTTATTTATTTTATTTTTAATTTTTAAATGATTTTCTGGAAGAATGTTTAGAACATCATAAAAAGTTATTTTTTTTTAGTTTGTAATGAACTAAATATTATTTGTTTACAACACCAATAGTTAAATAGATATCGATGATAAATAGTCTAAAAATATCTATATAATGTTCTTTGAGTCTTTAACTCATCTAAAAAAATAAAACAAAAAGTTGAAGTTTAACCCCAACAGACAGCAGTTGGTGCAAAAATGGTTGAGTGAAATAGACTTGATATCAAATTTGACAAAAACAAAACATTAAACTAAACCAGCAAAATCCAGTTTTATATTACCACCTCCTTCATCTTCTTCCTCACTCTTCCATTTTTCAACTTTCTTCATTGCAAATTCACTCTTTCTTTTCTGTCTCTGTTGCTTCTCTGCTAAATCCCATTCCTAAGAAATCTCTCACAACTACTTTCTCTTGTGACCTCTTAACCTTCTTCTTTGACTATATTTGACTTCTTTATATTACTCACTTTCCTACTTCTTTTGCAGTAGCATCATAAAGTTTATTCTTTTCTTGAGGAACTAAAAAATGGGTATTTGGAAATTGTGTTTTTTTGGGCTTCTTTGTGCAACTTTTCTCTTTACAATTGATGCTGTTGAGCTTCGTAGGAATCAACCTACTGAAAGAATTTCAGGTAGCTTTTTGTTGATTTGGTTAGTTTGATTTGATTATTTTTGTTTAGGTCTTGAATTTTTTTTGATTGTGATCAATTTCTTTATGGTTAGGTGGCATGTAGGTTTGAATTTGATTGCTTCATGTTATGGTTTTCAATGTTGTGTCTTTAATTTATGGTTATTATGAATGTGTTTTATTAGGATCTGCTTTTGATTGAGGTTGATTATCATAGTTGTTGCTGATATTATTTAACTTAGCATGTTATAATTTCAATGATTAAAAGATTGGTTCTTCTGTTAATCTGCATTAATATTAAGATCTGAATTTTCAAGTGCCATGCCTTATAGTTCAATACTGTAACTACAATTCTGGTAGAACTTTTTTTGTCGGTTTTCGCTGTAGAACATTTCCTTAGATTAGGTCCAACCAGGGATGGAGCTAGACATATATGATTGCGGGGCCAATTATTAATCAATCCTAAAGTTCATCCAACTAATATTTAAACATCAAATTTCACATAAGACATTCATAATTATGTTACTAAGATCCTGCAAATCTGCGGTATTACTGGTGCATGTTTTTAATGTTGTCGTATTGAAAGAGCTATTTAAATGCAGTTCAGATATTCATTGATAGGCTTTGTATATTAGCTCTTGCTGGTAAAATACTATTTTTTTTCTCCAAGTTTTTAACTAAACTTTAAGACTTTCAGGGTGAAATTAGATCCACTTTACCTCAAAATAAATGTTTTTTGAAAGAGGATAAGTGAATCATATTTTGCATAAGCTTAGTGATTTTTGTTGAGAATTAAGACAAGTATTAGCAGGCGCTCGAGTCACTGCAACAACGCCAAACTTACATCCATCCCTGGGTCCAGTGTCAGCAACTCATTTAAGATTTTTGAAAATGTATAATTGTATGGGTAGTGAACCTTCAAAGAGAATGCAAGCAAAATTGAACCTAGCGGTTATAAATAGGGCCGTGCTTGATTTCCAATCAGCATTTGAAATTTATTGTTCCTACTCCCCCTCAATGTGCACAGGACACATCGATAGAAAAGGAATTGTATTATTGATTGAAAAAAGGAAATATTACAGAAAGGATGAACCCTTGTAAATCAGAGCAAATGCTGCTGAGAGAAGAGAAGAAATTTCTCTGCCCAACCCCAGTGGTTACTAACGGCCAGAACTCCATGACCTCCTCTTTCCTTCTTTCCCCTATATTGAAGTTCTGTCTAACTTCCCAGTTAAGCCCATTTGTAGAGCTTAGGCCTAGATAAGGTATCCTAACATGACCCGCCTCTTGAAGAACGATGTTGTCTTCACGGATGAGGTACTGAAATTGACTTCCGAGTAGAAATGTATCCTTCCTAGCTATGACTAGAGGGACTGAGATCAGTGCCTCTTGTTGAACAATTTCCCGAGTGTTGCTATCTGAAGGCATCACTATTGAACACAATACTTGAAGATAGTTATGTAAGTAATCCTGAATGTAAAATTTGATCCAGCTGGAATTATGGAATCGGAAGCATACAGAGATAGTGACCACGAGGACCCTTAAAATTTGTATCTTAGAGAAATTGAAATTGCCATGCTTTACAAGCCATACAACACACCAAAGACCAAGTGCATAGGGAGTATAATGTGCAAACAAAACTATCTCATATCTACTTCCAATGATTTATCCTTTCCTAGAGAGCTGCCACAATGGAGTTTCAAGGTTTTAGTTTAAACAACCAAAAATTTCCATTTCTGAATTAATGGGAGCACCAGTCTTTACATTGATGACAACAAGGAAGATAGCTATGAGGGCAAGGCACCCCTGCAACACAACCTGTAGTATAGGTAGCAACATAAGTGTTGTATTCCCCACAATTACTGAAATTTGGGCTCCAATGGCAGATCAGATTTTTTTGGCATCAAGAGTTAGCCTTACAATAATCCTAACGCTCATATTTTCCGCTTTGATTAAAGCATGCCATCTCATTTTTTATCACCGCTGCCAGTAGTTTCTTCCTCGCACATTTTGTTAGATTCCCGCCAACAACAACCCAGAAGTGTTGCAAAGTATCAAACAGAAGGGCAGTTGATGAAAGACTGACTTATCAACAACTACAAGTACTTTTCTATCTCTCGGCTCATGTGTATGTGGCCTGAACTTTGGTAGACACTGAGGGCAACACTAAGAACAAAAGGAAGTGATAGACTACTTGATACAGTTCCTGATGTTGGACCAGAATTAACAATTCTTCCAGTTCAAGAAATGTTTTGTTATAACAGGGATTGGTATTTTTAGCTCTCCTAATAAATTCCTTGCCTTTGTTTATCCGATCAAGCTGAACATATATATACCCAAATGCTTTCATTCTCTTGCCATTATCTGGGCACACCCACCAAACATCGGAAAGCTTGAAAGTACGATTCTAAAATGTTCCAACTTTACGCCTTAATTGTTTTAGAAGCTTAACACGCTCTCTGAAATGGTTAACAGAATGGTAAAACACAGATAATAAACTTTCTCCAATTTTCTGCAATTACAGGATATTTCCCCAAAGCCGGTATCCTAACACCCCCTCATGGAAGGATGTATTATTCGTAATCTTGCATCTATAGGCTCGGTAGTTTTAATAGATTAGTAATTTCTAAGGAATTCGTAACGATATGTTTGGTACATACAACAAATGTGCACATCCTTGGTCACTTGGAATTTTTAGGTGTTTATAGGCTTTCTTATGTACCATTTTAGAAGGACTTGCATTATGAAATTCTGTTTCTGGAGATACAATAGGGTCTAATGCATTTCTTCAAATTATATGTGTGAGTATAGTTGTTTTAAACTGATATTTCATTTTATTAAATATTCTAAGCATGTTGTGGTTGAACTGATTGTAGGTAGTGCTGGTGATGTATTGGAAGATGATCCGGTTGGAAGGTTAAAGGTTTTTGTTTATGAGCTTCCAAGCAAATATAATAAGAAAATTCTGCAAAAGGACCCAAGATGCCTAACCCATATGTTCGCTGCTGAGATCTTTATGCACCGGTTTCTCTTATCTAGCGCTGTCCGAACCCTTAATCCTGAAGAAGCTGATTGGTTTTATACCCCTGTATACACCACCTGTGACTTGACACCAAATGGCCTCCCTTTACCCTTTAAGTCACCTCGAATGATGAGAAGTGCCATACAGCTTATTTCTTCAAATTGGCCTTATTGGAACCGAACAGAGGGAGCCGATCATTTCTTTGTGGTTCCTCATGACTTTGGGGCATGTTTCCATTACCAAGTATGAGTCTAGAATATGTTATTCAAAATTTATTGGTCATGTCACTGTTAGAGCTACTTTGAAAATTCCAATGCTGCACATAAATCATATAACACACTTTTATTTTATTATTATTTTGTTTCAGGAAGAGAAGGCAATTGAAAGAGGGATTCTTTCGCTGCTGCGGCGTGCTACCTTGGTTCAAACATTTGGACAGAGGAATCACGTGTGCTTGAAAGATGGCTCAATAACCATTCCTCCATATGCTCCACCACAGAAAATGCACACCCACTTGATTCCTGATAAGACTCCCAGGTCAATTTTTGTGTACTTCCGAGGACTGTTTTATGATGTTGGAAATGACCCTGAAGGTGGTTATTATGCAAGGTAGGTCTTTTTACCGGTCCAAACTTCAAATGAGGGTGTTTGAGTATCCATCTTTTTTTTTACTATCATATTTATTGTATGCATAAGAATGCTGGCATGCATATTTTAACCGAAAGGCGAAAAGGCAATGGAGAATAATTTTGATTTATTTTAATATATAATTGCATGTCATTATTGAAATTGATGAATCATATTGAGATTAACTGTACTCAATATTCAGGATCTAAAATTGAGTAGTTCTAAAATTCTGATTGAAAATCAAGTTAAGTATGCATACATGTCTTGGTGCATGCATTGATTTTTTTTTATAGCAAAACAGACTTGGATGAACAAATAATCGTAACTGGTCAATCTGTTTGTAATTTGGAACTTTAACAGAGGTGCAAGAGCAGCGGTGTGGGAGAACTTTAAGGACAATCCACTATTTGATATTTCAACGGAGCATCCAACAACATATTACGAGGACATGCAACGAGCTGTGTTTTGTCTATGCCCACTTGGATGGGCCCCCTGGAGCCCAAGATTGGTTGAAGCTGTGGTATTTGGTTGCATTCCTGTTATTATTGCCGATGATATTGTTCTACCGTTTGCCGATGCAATACCGTGGGAAGAGATCGGGGTGTTTGTTGATGAGCAGGATGTTCCTAAGTTGGATACCATACTCACATCGATCCCACCAGAAGTTATATTAAGGAAACAAAGATTGCTTGCTAACCCTTCTATGAAGCAAGCAATGTTATTCCCTCAACCTGCACAATCAGGAGACGCTTTCCATCAAGTTCTAAATGGACTTGCACGGAAGTTGCCACATGACAGGAGTGTATTCTTGAAACCAGGGGAGAAGAGCTTGAATTGGACTGCTGGCCCTGTCGGCGACCTTAAACCTTGGTAGCAGTTTCAACAGTCCTGAGGCGATTATGATTCTTTATATGTCTTGGTCAATCCTCCCCAAGATGTTCATAGGGGTTGGTAACCGAGGTGCCCTTTTTTTGTGGACATTGTAAATTTTGATATATGGGCACACAATTAATTTGATACTGTAATCCAATTTGCGACATGATTGATCTTATGGTATGCTTATGCAACTTATTTTGTTGCCTTTGAAGGAATGTCTGTTTTCTCGTGTCATGGCATTGGAAAATAAGAGTCATAATGGCTGCATTACATGTGTTTCTTGTTCTGATGATAGTTGTTGAGTTTAGAATAAGTGCTTACTCTTGATGGACTAATTTGTTTGTATTCCAATTGAGACTTCAAGCATATCATAGCTTGTTGTTTTGGCAAACTTAGATCGTGTTCTCTAAGTTCTCATTTCGTATATTTTGTGTGTGTGTGGATAAATGTTAGGTGGGAAGAAATGTCAAATCTGGCTTGCTTAGAAGAAACGGATCTCCTTCCAACATTTAGATTTTAGCAGGATTTAGATACAAGCTTGTCTTTAGGATTCACTGTTTTTCTTTGACAAGGAATCACTAGTTGATTACCACTTTATTATTTTGGAGTTTATTTAATTTAGACATTGATTCTCATGAAAGATACTAGTCTGGTGATACGTAATTCTAGTTTATTCTCTAGCTGGGGTGGTAGATAGCTTGGTTTTATTATAGGCCATTTGGCATTTGTCTTTCTTTAACTATTGTGCAAAGTTTTATAATTAGACGGTTTTATATTGAAGTTTACTCCTTTATAATCTTATTCTCCTAAAGGCAAAGAAAATACTATAAAGAACCAAGTTCAAAAACTTCAAAACTAATAAAATTGCGTATTTTTACCCTTTTTTTGGAAGGATGCACCGACCCCTTTTATGGTTGTGCAAACTGAAAAGGAATAAGGGGAACGGGATGTTAAAAGATGGCAAAGGTACATTTTTGGATTAGAGTGCATTCTCATTACATCACCTGTTATGCGTGTTTGGATTGAAAGTGAGATAGCCAAAATTAATGTAAACTATTATGATTTTGGAAAATGCTACACTTTTTTAGCCTATTAAATTATGGTGAGTTCGTCTCTCATTTAAACATACACCAAGTTTTAAAGAGACTAGAATCAATTTTTTTTATATACACGTTTTTTTGGTAATAAATTGAGAGAAATTATATTTGTATAACCATTTTATGACTACTTTTGTACAACTTATCTCTCTCATTCTCACATTGTGCTCTTTCTCTCTTCCCATTTATCTCTATTGTTTTTGACCGATAAGAAGAGAGATGAAGAAGATTGTTACAAAATAGTTATACAGATAACATTACTTTTTAGTAAAGTGCTCGAAAATGGAAGATATGATCGTATCCCTCTCTCCGAACTACTTCTCAGAGACTTTTTTCTCTTATTCCCATCTCCACTAAAAAAAATAATCATGTTTGCAGATCTCTGAATAGGATAGTCTCCGAACACATTTCCGTTTATGAATACAAATTCACATCCCTGATTAACACAACTTCTTTTGAAGAGTTTTTTTCCTCACAATTTCATCAAATATATATAAAAAAAAGTATCTTTGAAAACATTGTCTTCACTTGCAACCGAAAATGCTTCCATAACATAAACATGCCACCGGGGTTTTCATAGTTTTTTGTTTTAGTCTTACTCAACTGATTTTAAAACTCTATTAGTGATTTCAGTCATATTATTGACTTTGAGATTTAACCATCAATTTGTATATTTTAAATCTCAACATCGATATCAAGATTTCAAAACAACAATTGTCATCTTCATACCCATTATCTCCACATGAGACCTAACATGCTTATATAAGACATCACCTAAAAAAAAATTGCTTATATAAGACTAACACACCAATAGGTATTTCATGCTTTATCTCCTAAAAAAATTTATTTAGTGCTATTATTTTTATTATACTTATAACCATGTTATTAATGCGAAATATTCATCGATTTTATATAATTAATTTCGATTGACAAATCTAACTGAATACATTTGTTGAGTCTCCTCTCTCAATTATATCCACAAAATTCGAACCAAAAACCTTGTGTTAAGGGGTGTGAGTCCTCATCAGAAAGTAATTTTATTTTGTTGTTTTTTATTTTAGTTATTCATATTTAACCATATAATTTCTTAAATCTTAGCAAGAGCGTCGATTATTATGCGAGTCTCCACTTTTTCTATAATCCTCGTGTATAAATATCATAATCTTAGAATAGTTTTTACACAAACATTAAAAAAAGAAGTCAATGTCATGATTCCAAAACTATAATTGAATCAAATATACAAAAAGTATTTTCGTTCACATTATCTACATTTGCAACCTAACATGTTATCAACATGCCACTAGGCCTTTTTATGACTTATTTTATTCTAGTCTTCTCAGCTAATTTTAAAACTCTCATATTGATTTTAACATTTTAAAGTAGGGAGCAAAATTTTCAATTAACTATTATCATTGACTTTGAAATTTAACCATTCAATTGCATATTTTAAAATCATAAAGTAGATATCACGATTTCAAAATTAGTTACTGATATAAATAAAATCCTTAGACATATCAAAGACCAATGGGGTTGAGTTCAGCTGGATGAGTTAGACTCCAATAGACAAACCAAGATTCAAATTAAGATTGAATAAAATACTTATATTTAATGTTTGACATACCTTGAATAAGATTACATTTAATGAAACAAAAATATGCAAAACCTCAAAAAGAATTGCATAGAGGGAACACATTGTCAATAAATTTATTTGTATTAAAATTTAAATATAACACATTTACTTTTAGTTCTTGTAAAATTACGACTTTTAAGTCCCGTGAGCATAACTCAGTTGGTAGGACAATGCATTATTATATGCAGGGGTCGGGGTTCGAACCCCGGACATCCCACTTATTCACCTTATAAGATGAATTCTAGCCACTAGACTACCTGACCAAAAAATAAATAAAATTACGACTTTTAAGTTTATTCTTTTGCATGGATTTTATTCAATTTTAAGCCCCAGTGAAAAATAAAGTTAACAAAAAAAAAGTGTTATACTTTATTTAGTTCCTAAATTTTGAGAAAAATTACGAATAAAACCAAACTTACAAAATTGTAAATTTTATAGGAACTCAAAATACATTTAAAACTGAAAACAACAACTAAAATACTATAGAAAATATACCAAATACACTTAAGAAACAAATTGTAAACACAAAAAAATATGAAAAGAAACTTATATTTTCGGAAAAACTTAGCATAAATGCTTCGACTAATTTCAGAGGTCTTGGTACTGCTACTGCCTATGCCACAAAGTTATCTTTCTTAGATAGCAGGTTCGCTAGTTCCTTGTTTCTTGAGTTTAGTTTGATATTCATATTCACGATGATTGAAGCTTGTGAGTTGGTTTTGTTTTTGGGATTTTTTTGTTTTTGTTTTTTCGGTTGTGGTACTTCGTGGTGGTCTTCATGGTGGTGTTGATACTGAGTTTTTTGTGGCGGTGATCGTGGTGGTGATGCTCGTGGTGGCTGGTGTTGGTTTGCGTGGTGATGCTCGCGGTGGCTTGTGCTGATTTTTGGTGAGGATTCATGATGGTTTTTGTGGTGGTTAATGATAGTTTTGTGTGGTGGTGTTGGTGCTGGTTTTTGTGGTGATTTTTGGTGGTGGTTATGTTTTTTGTGGATTTTCTTCTATGAGTTTTGTTGTTAATGGGGTTTTCAAATATTTAGGTGGTGATTTTACTTGTGCTTATCTGCTTTCAACTTCGGTTGTTGATGTGTGACTTTAATTGGTAGGTAGATCATTTGGATTTGAGCAATGATATTTGAACAACCATTTGGTACAACCTATTCGACAACCTTCCTTTTCTCTCTTTCCTTGGTCAAAAACAATGGAGAGAAAAAAAGGAAGAGATAGAGTAAGAATATAATGTAAGTATAAGAGAGAAAGTTATCTAAAAGTTGTCACAAAATGGTTGTACAAATATCATTTCTCCTTAGATTTGGACCACATAAATATACTCTCTTTTTTTTGCTTATAGGAGGAGTGCTTAAGAACTTCATTTTTTGGATAAAAAAAAAGGAGTAATTACACAAAGTATTTAAAGGGTTAAGATTTGTTGACAGATGTACTCATATTACAGCTATGAAATGCAACCAAATGTGAAGGACCCAAAGTATCTTTGAGATAGATACAGTAACTTGTTGTCCTTTCCATTGGCCATTCCATTACAAAGCATGGCTTCAATTTGCCAGTCAAACATCACAAGTTCTGTTACACCAATACCTATAAACAAGTATCTGGATTTCCATTTTCACACTAGACCAAGTTTGTTGCAATATTACTATAGACCCTTGAGGTTAGTCCCCACATTTTTCTTCTTCTTCTTCTTCTTCTTCTTCTTCTTCTTCTTTTTAACTATAAAAATAGTGACTAAACCCAAATTCTCTATCACTCTTTCTCAACGCTCTCACTATCTCCATTTCTCTCTCTCTGTATGATTTCTCCATCTTCTTCATTTTATTTGCTCTATTTTTCGTTGAAATTGTTTCATTCATTTTCAATTTTGTTGTTATTAGGTTAACAAAGCTTGCAGGTTTGTGATTTTCTGTTTCTAATATATATTCTTTGGTTATTTTTATGCAATGGTGATGATCATTGATTTGTGTGTTTAAAGAAGCTGTTTTTATTCTTCCCCTTAAAATGAGCATATTAGATTGTATAATAAATCACCCTTTTGATCATTGTTTTCAATTTTGTAATCAAAATTTGATTTTGCTTATGTTTTGTCATCTGGGTTGTTTTCTAATTCTTATTATCAATATATTGTGTTTCTTTTTATTTTTTGGGTGTGGGTGGGTGGGTATTGCTTTTACCGACATGATTCATGTAGCATGATAAAACCCTTTAAGCTATGGATAAATATTTAACTTGATACTGCACAGTAAATGATTCATGAGATATTGAACGGTTCAAATTTAACATCATGGAGTGTTCATAGCTTTATCTATAGATGTGTTGGACAGTATTGCTATTAACATGTTTATCTACAAATGACTAGATTTAGTGATATAACACTTGTTATTTATTATCTCTCAATTTCCAATCTACAGCTTCAAGTGTTTGTGTGCAAAAATGAATAATAGTAACGTGACATTTACAAGGACTATTCTGCACGATCTTTATGAGAAACAAAGACAGAGTCCTTACTATGATAATCTATGTCGACCAGTTTCAGATTTGGTTCCATTCATTGCCTCTGGAATCAGAGGTGTTACTACCAATCCTGCGGTATTCTTCTCATTTTTCTTCACCTGCAATTACTCTCTTTGAAAAGAACATAAGATTTTGCCTTTTGTTACACGTAGCTACTTTCTCTATTGGCTTTCACTAATTTCCACCACAATGTTTACATATTGCAGATATTTGAAAAAGCAATATCATCATCAAATGCTTACAATCAGCAATTAAGGTAATACTTTCTCTTATTGAAGAAAGTTGAGAATTGCAAGAGGTAACAAATTGTGTAGTTTTTTTAAAGGAAAAGGTTTGTGGGATCTCAATACTCTAATAAAAAGTGAAACTCACTTTCTTATGATATTGTTCACTTTATATTCTAAAAAGAGTTGTTCACTTTAGAGAAATTATATCCAATATAAAATGATATTAATTTGATTTATGGTTAAGCAGGGAGTTGGTAGAGGCAGGAAAAGACACAGAAAGTGCCTACTGGGAATTGGTTGTGAAGGACATACATGATACATGCAAACTCTTGGAGCCAATTTACAATGAAAGTAATGGTATAGATGGGTATGTATCAATTGCAGTTTCCCCCAAGCTTGCAAATGATACCAAAGGAACAACTGAGGCAGCAAAGTGTCTTCATAAAATGGTTGGATGTCCAAATGTTTATATTAAAATTCCTGCAACTAATGAATCCATTCCTTCAATAAAGGAAGTCATTTCTCTAGGTATCAGTGTAAATGTCACTGTAAGTTTGTTATTTATGAACATTATATATAAAAAAAATTGATCATTTTTCACTCCCACAGCAATATGCTTATTTTGTGTGTGTATTTGAACAGCTCATATTCTCTCTCCCTAGATATGAAGCAGTTATTAATGCTTACTTGGATGGTCTTGAAGCTTCTAATAACACTGATCTCTCAAAGGTTTCAAGTGCAGCAGCTTTCTACATCAGTAGAGTGGATATTACAATTGACAAAAAACTTGAGCAAATTGGTACTGCTGAGGCTCTTGATCTCAAGGGAAAGGTGTGAAGAATTTTTTTTCCCTTAACTTTTGTTATATTTCTTTTCGTGGGATCCAGATTGCTTGCAGTTACAAAAATGTTGTAGTCACTGCAGTTCATAAACGTCGATCATTAGATGGAGATCTGTCGGTTTGTATTTTAACTTCTAAAATATGATTTACAATGTTGTAATGGTTGTTTCAGGCTGCAGTTGCTCAAGCAGTCTTGGCTTACCAGCTTTACAAGAAAATGTTTTCTGGTCCAAGATGGGAGCGCCTGGAGAAGAGAGGTGCCAAGAAGCAAAGATTGATGTGGGCATCAACAAATGTGAAAAATTCAGCTTACCCTGATACTTTTTATGCTGATTCTCTTATTGGACCAGATACGGTAAGCCATATCAGTCAAATATATACCTTTCTCCATACCTTATCTAATGACTATCTAATCGTAAATGATATTGACACAAATTTGACAATAAATTTCAACAATAATTAATCATGGTCGGAAGATGATTACTAAATATAGCAAGTTGTCTCACCTCATTAACCATTCGTTGGACATAAGTAAACACGATTCTGAACGTCATTAACCATGTTTTGCAACTATTTAAATATACATGATATTCATTCATCACGATAGGTGTTCAAATATATTTAAAAAAAACAGTGGTTCATGACATTCAAAATCATGATCAATTGTGTTAGGTGGATGATTAACAATGAGTTGCAACTTGTTATATCTATTAACCATCTACCGATAACTGTTGCCTAATTTTTGAACTACATTAATTATCCAAATTGTTGCCCAATTTTGGCTCAAAATAGCACAACTCTAATCTAAGTACACAGTAATCTTGGTAAGCAAATGTAAAATGTGGTAAATTATTGATTCAATATAAGGTTTTTAAGTTGAGGTTCTCACTCATTGGTGCATCTGCAGATTTCAACCATACCACCAGACCCTGCTCTTAAAGCATTCATGGACCATGGAATTCTTTCAAGAACCCTTGATGCAAAAGTATCGGAGGCTCAAAGCATTTACAATGCAATTGAGAAGTTGGGGATTGATTGGAGTGGTGTTGGATCACAACTTGAACATGAGATACTAGATTCTTTCACAAGAAGCTTTGACAATGTGCTTGAATGCTTGCGAAAGAAGGCTAGAGTACAAGTGCAAGATGAATAGAAACACTCTCAATGCATGCCAATAAGCCAATTTGCAACATGATTGATCTCATAGTATGCTTATGCAACTTATTTTGCTGCCTTAGTAGGAGTGTCTGTTTTCTCGTGTGACGGGATTGGAAAATAAGAGTTATAATGGCAGCATTTAATGTGTTTCTTGTTATGCTGATAGTTAAGTGAGTTTAGAATTGGTGCTTATTCTTGATGGACTAATTTGTTTGTATTTCAATTTAGACTTCAAGCATATCATAGCTTGTTGTTTTGGTAAACTTAGATTGTGTTCTCTAAGTTACTCATTTCATGCATTTTGTGTCTCTGTGTGTGGATCAAGGTTAGGTGGAAAGAAGTGTCAAATCTGGTTTGCTTAGAAGAAACGGAACTCCTTCCAACATTTAGATTTTAGCAGGATTTAGATACAAGCTTGTCTTTAGGATTCACTATTTTTTCTTTGACAAGGAATCACAAGTTGATTACCACTTTATTTTTTTGGAGTTTTATTTAATTTAGACATTGATTCTCACGAAAGATATTAATCTGGTGATGTGTAATTCTGTTTATTCTCTCTCTGGCTGGGGTGGTAGATAGCTTGGTTTTATTATAGGCCATTTGGCATTTGTCTTTCTTTAACTATTGTGCAAAGTTTTATAATTAGACGGTTTGATATTGAAGTTTACTCCTATATAATCTTATTCTCCTAAAGGCAAAGAAAATACTATAAAGAACCAAGTTCAAAAACTTCAAAACTAATAAAATTGTGTGTATTTTTATCCTTTTTTTTGCAAGATGCACCGACCCCTTTGATGGTTGTGCAAACTGAAAAGAAATAAGGGGAAAGGGATGTTAAAAGAATGCAAAGGTACATTTTCGGATTAGAGTGCATTCTCATTACATCACTTCATGCATGTTTGACTTGATAGTGAGATAGCCAGAATTACGGTGAACTACTATGATTTTGGAAGATGTTATACTTTTTGAGTTTCTACTAAATTACGGTGAGCTCGCCTCTCATCTAAACATACACCAAGTGCTAAAGAGACTAGAATCACATTTTTTTTATACACGGTTTTTGGTAATAAATTGAGAGAAATGATATTTGCACAACCATTTTACGACAACTTTTGTATAACTTTTTCTCATACTCTCATTGTGTTCTTACTCTTTATCACTCACTCACTCTCTCTCTCTCTCTATTGTTTTTGACCAATGAGAAAGGAGAAGAAGAAGATTGTTCCAAAAGTTTTCACAAAAATCTCTGAATAGGATAGTCTCCGAACACATTTTTGTCTATCAATACGAATTCACATCTCTAATTAACACAACCTCTTTGAAGAGTTCTTTTCCTCACAATTTCATTAAATATACTAAAAAACATCTCTGTAAACATTGTCTTGACTTGCAACGGAAAATGCTTCCATAACATAAACATACCACCGGGTTTTTCATAGTTTTTGTTTTAGTCTTACTCAACTGATTTTAAAACTCTATTAGTGAATTCAGTTGGCTTTAAGATCTAACCATCAATTTATATATTTTAAATCTCAAAATCGATTTGACGATTTCAAAACTACATGGATTTATTATACTATAATCATCTTCTTACGTATTATCTCCACTTGGGACCTAACGTGCTTATATAAGACATCACATAAAAAAAAAATGCTTATATAAGACCAACATGCCAATAGGTATTACATGCTTTTCTTAAAAAAAGAAGAAGGGTATTTCCTGCGTTATCTCCTAAAATAAAAAAAGCATTTCGTGCTTTTATTTTTATTATGTTTATAACCATGTTATTGGCTGCAAAATATTCTTTGATTTTATCTATAATTAATTTTGGTTGACAAATTTAACCGAATAAATTTGTTGAGCTTCCTCCTCTCAATTATATATTTTTTATGGGTCATGTTAACTTGTGCTCCGATGGTACATATTAAGGAAGTTAAAAGGAGCAACTTTGTATTGGAAAACATAATATTTTAACTTTTTTGAAGGAATAATATTTTAACTTTTAAAAAGTTAAATGCACGGTTTTTAAAACATATATTTCCATAACTAGTTCCTTAACATGTGCCCTTGAAGGCACAAGTTAACATATGCCATTTTTTATTCACAAAATTCGAACCAAAAACCTTGTGTTCACCGTTAAGGGTTCTGAGTCTCCTCGTAAGAATGTAATTTTGTTTCCTTGTTTTTTATTTTATTTACTCAGATTTAACCATGCAATTGCTTAAATCTTAGCAACGTCATCAATTTTTATACGCGTCTCCACTTTTTCTATAATCCGTGTATTGATTGATGATTTAAAATTAAATATCATGATCTTAGAATAGTCTCTACTAAAAAATTAAAAATCTTAGAATGGTTTCTACTAAAAAATTAAAAAAAGAAGTCAATGTCATGATTCCAAAACTATAATTGATCAATCAGATAACATGTTATCAACCTGTTATTAGGTTTTTTATGGTTTTTTTTATTTTAGCCTTCTCAACTAATTTTTAAATACAACCAAATTACTAGAATAAACTGTGTTGGGAAATTTCCCATCCACAAATTTATCCTAAGCCAAAAAAATTTTGAGCAAGCCATAGAGGGAAATGTCAATCTCATCTCTAAATCCTAACAAATAAAACAAATTCTTCTACGTATGGTCCATGACAAAGGGAACAGGAGAGTCCACATTCTTAAATTATAGAATTTTGCTCTTCCCCCAGCAGAAAACACTCGCGCCCAGCATGATTTTCAAATATACCTCTGCGTGAGTTAAGTCACGCACCACTGGCGTGTCCGCGAGTTAACTCACGCACGTTGGCCGGTGGTCAGAGCTGAAGAACAAACGTTTTTTGGACTATGGTCAGTTTTTCAACATTCAATCCACACGTTTTTTGACCAAATTTTACACGTTTTTTGACCACATTAATGGTGTTTATAACCTATACTACCATTCCCACCTATAAATACCCCTCCATACTTCCCTAATTCCTCACACCATATCACTTTCTCCCCCTCCTCACTCTCCCCCTCTCTTTCTCTG
>Ga0228711_1002128_pt1 | contig 30087 bp, 22 predicted proteins | sample MedpolnodulmetaG_2_FD_177996 | JGI IMG/M metagenome (GOLD analysis project Ga0228711, IMG submission 177996) | Root nodule microbial communities from Medicago polymorpha collected in Santa Monica, California, United States - brown nodules | ecosystem: Host-associated > Plants > Roots > Nodule... | reverse complement strand
GGCATCAAGCCCCCAACTTATAGAGCATAGGCTCTCAACGTGGTATGAATGATCAAGCATTCAACAGGGCATCAAGCCCCCAACTTATATATATGAATGATTATACATTCAACAGGGCATCAAGCCCCCAACTTATATATATGAATGATTATACATTCAACAGGGCATCAAGCCCCCAAATTTATATGAGTATGCATGGACTCAACAACTTAATCAACAACAACGTACAACTTCAACGACTTTACGACATCAACAACATTGACAACATCAACAACAAAGTAAGACATCAACGATAACGTCAACAACAACGTACAGCTCCAATATTATAATCTCATAGATATTCATCAGGTTAATTCAACATATGCAGTTCATATCATAGTCCATCAACATATAAACATTCATGTAATAATTCATCAACACATATACATATATCAATTCATAAATCATGTTATTCTACGGACTTTCTACACTCTTAACATCCAATTTTACATGTTCTATCATTAAATTCGGTTTTAAACCCTAGTTCTCAATTTTACATGAACAACAACAAAACTACATGCTAAATTCAATTTCAGAATTATACCACTTAAGATTAGAGAATATTAGTCCCACCTTTACCTTAGATTAGATGATTGCAAGGTTCTACGAATTATTTTCTTCTCTTGGTTATCTTCTCTAGGTTCTCCTCTTCTCTTGGTTCTCCAAAAGCTTCTAGCCTAATTTGTGTCTGGCTCTTAGCTTTTATATCTCACACCCTCAACATATTTTCCAACTAAATCCACGTATTTTCTAACTACATCCACACATATTTTTTAACTATATCCACATATTTTCTAACTAAATCAACGTATTTTCTAACTACATCCACACATATTTTCTTACTACATCCACATATTTTCTAACTAAATCAACGTATTTTCTAACTAAATCCAAACCACGTATTTTCTAACTAAATCCACGTATTTTCTAACTAAATAATAATATAAAGCCACATAATAAAATATTAAAACATCACAACACGTCATAAATCAACATAAATCATATAAGTAATATAAAAGACTCTAAACTCAACCAAAAATAATTAAATAATAAGTTGGGGCGTTACACTTGCCGATCTTGAAGCACTTGAAGGGTCATCTCCAAAGGGGACCAGCTCAAACTCTCTGTCGGGAATAAGTCTAAGAAGTTTCGCGTTGAGCGGATCCTTTTTTCTCTCTTCTGCTCCTTGAGGTCTTCTTTGGTGAACCTGGGATCAAGTTCGACCAAGTTTGCATCCGCAGTGCTCGCAACAGCTTTCCCTTTGTCTTCAGCAGGTTTGCTTGATTGGAAAACCGAGTTTTGGGTTATATTGGCCTGAAGGAAACATGTTAGAATAGCTTCGTTGTCCCCATTCAGGGAGGCGATGATGCCATCCTTTGCATGATATTTCAACTTCAGATGAGAGGTTGAACATGCAGCGCCCAGCTGGGAAAGTCCGGTTCTCCCTTTCACCAAAGGTGACCAGCAACTCTACTTGCACTTTTAGTTGTCATTCTTCCAGCTTCATTGTTCTTCCTTTAATTTGATACGATTCACTAGTTCTTACTTAACTAGAAGTTCCCTGACTTGAGCTTGAGGATGCCATTTGATACTGATGATGTTTTTATGGTTCTAGGTTTTGATTGAAGAGGATGAATTTTCGTAGAGTTTCAGTCTGAAAATAGCAAGTGTAGGTTGTGAAGTGAGTAGTGTGTGTTTTTGTCTAAGTGTTTTTAGTAAAAACGATTGCAATTACAAACAAACACATCATTAATGACCTAGGGGGCGCGAGATACTACATTCAAAGCATAAATTCATCATTGCCCACTTACGTTATACACTAATACACTTAAGCCACGTCAGAAGATCTCAGAGTAACTGCCAAGTTAGTGGGACATGTGTTACCAAAAAGTAACTTCCAACGTTTCCACTAAGTCTGCTATTCAGGAGCACAAAGTCCAGCTTCTGGAGTTCAGATGCTGATGTCATCTTCAGAAGCACATTTTCCTTAGAACCTCAGTAAAGAGCTTTTGATGGACTATAGCTTCTGAACGACTTCAGGACCTAAATTCTTATTCAGGGGCAAGCAGATTTAATCAGACACATAGTGCATGTTCAAATTTTTCTTTATAAAATCAAATCTATCCATAGTTAAATGCTTAGTAAATATACCAGCCCATTGATGTTTAGTATCAATGAATTGTATATCTAAAATTCCTTTTTGAACATAATCTCTAATAAAGTGGTGTTTGATTTCAATATGCTTAGCTCTTGAATGTAGAATTGGATTCTTTGACAAACAAATAACAGCAGTATTATCACAATAAATGGGAATACTGTTAGCACTTATCTGATAATCTTCCAACTGATGTTTCATCCAAAGTAGTTATGTACAACAACTTGCAGCTGAGATGTATTCTGCTTCTGCGGTGGACATAGCAATAGTTGCTTGTCTTTTGCTAGCCCAGGATATCAGATTCTCACCAAGAAATTGACAGTTTCCACTGGTTGATTTTCTTTCAATCCTATCTTCAGCATAATCAGCATCACAGAATCCAACCAACTTATAATCTAAGGATTTCCTGTAGTGGAGTCCAAGATTTGTTGTTCCTTTCAGATACCTGAAGATTCTCTTAACAGCAGTTAAATGAGATTCTCCAAGATCTGATTGGAATCTTGCACACAAGCATACACTGAACAAAATATCTGGTCTAGATGCAGTGAGGTATAATAGAGAACCAATCATACCTCTATACAACTTCTGGTCTACCTTTGTTCCAGTATCTTCTTTGCTTAAGATGCAGGTTGGATGCATTGAAGTATTCATCATTTTACAATCTTCTAGCTTGAACTTCTTCAAAAGCTCCTTTGTATACTTTGTTTGATGAACATATACTCCATCTTTGCATTGATTGACTTGAATTCCAAAGAAGAATTTCAACTCTCTCATCATGCTCTATCAAATTCATCCTGCATTAACTTAGAAAATTCCTTGTAAAGAGATGCATTAGTGGAACCAAATATTATATCATCAACATATATTTGCACAACAAGAATATCTTTCTCAAGAGTCCTTCTGAAGAGTGTTGTGTCAACTTAACCTCTTTTAAAATCATTTTTAATCAAGAAATTACTTAGTCTATCATACCAAGCTTTGGGAGCTTGTTTCAAGCCATATAGTGATTTCTTAAGTTTATAAACATGGTCAGGATTCTTAAGATCCTCAAAACTAGGAGGTTGCTTGACAAACACTTCTTCTTCTATGACTCCATTAAGAAATGCACTCTTGACATCCATTTTATATAATATTATGCCATGATTAACTACATATGATAGAAGTAACCTGATTGCTTCCAATCTTGACACTGGAGCAAAAGTTTCAGTATAATCAATGCCTTCTTTTTGACTGTAACCTTGAGCAACAAGTCTAGCTTTGTTTCTGATTACTTCACCTTGTTCATTCAGCTTGTTTCTGAATACCCATTTTGTTCCAATGATGTTCTTCGGCTGAGGTTTGGGTACCAAATCCCACACATCATTTCTTTGAAATTGATTGAGCACTTCTTGCATAGCTAGTATCCATCCATCATCTGAAAGTGCTTCATCAACTGTAGTAGGTTCAATTACTAATAACAATCCTATCATAGACTCTTCTTGTCTGAAATATGATCTTGTTCTTCTAGGACTCTCTTTGTTTCCAATGATGTGATCCTCAGAATGTGAAGACTTGTACTTGAATGTATTCTTGGATTGATTAGCTTGCTGAGAGCCATCTTGAGCTTCATCAGAAGCAACTTCATCTTGAGCTTCTGGAGTGGGTTCAGCTTCTAGACTATCTTCAGATTCAATAGTCTGATCAGATTCTAAAGTATCTTCAGGAACATGTATATCAATAGTTCCTATACCAATGATCTTTCCAGATTCGTTGCCTCCAAACATCACATTTCCTTCTTCTTTCATTGCGAGGGTGAGGAACATAGACTTCTCTCCTGTCATATGTCTTGAGCAACCGCTGTCTAGTTACCATGATTTTTGCTTTTCCTTTGCTCTTAGGCATATCTGCAGTATTGACAAGTTCAGATTTAGGTACCCATTGCTTTATGGGTCATTTGAGGTTAGTACTGGAGGTTTTACTCTTCACTTCTTGTACCTTGTGTTGTATGTTTGATTGCTTCTGATTAACCAGCACCTTAGGTTTAACACCTTTTGGTTTTAGTTCCCAGGAAGCAATATCTGTTTTGTTCTTCTGACACTTGGACTTCAAGACACCAGACTCAGGTTTCAACAAACTCTGAGGAACAGGTTCTGATCTCTTCAGAATCTTGATCTTTGAAGTTTCAGAGTCAGAGTTTATCATGGCCTTAGGCTTAGAGTACCTTGGCTTTGAAATAATCTTAGCCTTAGAGCTGAAAGCTTCAGGTTCTGATTGAACAATAGTTTCAAACTTATCACCTTCAGGTACAAAGAAGGTTTTCAATCCTTCCTTAATGCATTCACAACATGCTTTAAGACTGATTTCATTATATTTATCTTCGAAAAATCCAACCCCTTTACAATTGTTTTTGTAAATGCTATAAATCATAGAAGCCACTTTGCTTCTCTCAATACCAGATATAATAAAATCTTCAAGAGCAATTTCATGTTTACATAAAGATTTTCCATTACACTTTTCTTGTAACTTCTGACAAAGAAACTTGAGCTTCTCTTCATAAGTTTTACAAATGAAGTCAAATCCTCTAAGTCCTTCTTTAGAAGCTTTTAGGTCCAATAGAGTTGATTCTTGTTGTTTCAATAAACCAACATATTTTTCTTTTAAATCTTTCAACTCATTGGTTCTCAGTTCAAAATGTGTGAGGAGTTCTTTAAGAGACTCAATGAGTTCTTCTCTGGAAATTTTAGAATATACCTTATTTTCATCTTCAGAGGCAGAGTCAAGTTCATCTTCTGATGTTAATGTAGCCACTAACCCCATAGCTACATTTGCTTCATCTTCAGCTTCTTCCTTTTCAGACCCAGATTCACTGTCTAAATCTTCCTAGGTTGCCATCAAACTCTTCTTAATCTGTTTCCTGAATTTCCTTGAGTTGAAGCTTGATTTCTTTGATTGTTCCTTTGACTTTTCCTTCTGAAGATCAGGGCACTCATCAATGAAGTGTCCAGGCTTCATATAGTTGAAGCATCCCTTCTGATCTTCTTTCTTGAAGCTTTTGTAGCCACCTCTCTTGCTTAGAAACTTCCTGTTCTTCTTTGCCAGATACTCAAGCTTGTTGGAAAGCATAGCCATCTTCTCAGTAGGATCTTCATCAGAATCTCCATCAGGTGATTCATCTTCAGATTCAATAACTTTAAAAGCTTTTGATGACTTCCCTTTAGATGGCAGAGCAATAGATTTAACCTTCTTAGCAGGTTCATGCTCATTCAGACATATCTCATGAACTTTGAGAGAGCTGACAAGATCTTCAACACTTAAAGTGTTTAAGTCTTTAGCTTCTTCAATAGCAGTCACTTTAGGTCTCCATCTTGCAGGTAAGCTTCTCAGTATCTTTCTCACATGATTAGAAGCTACATAGATTTTCTTCAGTATTTGAAGTTCAAAAAGTAGAGTCTGAAATCTTGAGTACATTTGCTCAATACTTACATCATCTTTCATTTTGAACAACTCATACTGATGAACAAGCATAAGAGCTTTTGCTTCTCTAACTTTCTTGCTACATTCATAGTTTGCACAGAGAGAAGCAAACATTGCCTTTGCAGTAGATTTGTCACTCATCTTCATGTATTATGCTCTAGGTATAGCAGAGACAAGTGATCCTCTGATCTTATGATGCTTCTTGTAGAGTTTCTTCTGTTTAGGAGTGTGTTTCTTTCTATCAATAGCAGCTCCTTCTTCATCAAGGACTAAGTCACCAACACCATTTTCCAGAATGTCCCATAGTTCTTCATCTAAACCCATGACATAACTGTAGAAGTTGGTTTTCCAGCAAGAAAATTCTTCAGGATCTCCATTAAACTTCGGAACTTTACCAGACTCAACTTTCTTGTCACCATTAAACTTCGGAACTTTACCAGACTCAACTTTCTTGTCACCATATTCATATGGTACAGCGTTGTTGTTCCTACTGGTAGAGGTGTCTTCAGCAGACATGTCTTTCTCAGATCTTTTTGTTACATTGTTAAGTGTTAAGACAACAGACCAAGGCTCTAGATACCAATTGAAGGTGAGAAAAACACAAGAAGGGGGGTTGAATTGTGTTTACTTTTTCTTCGTTTTCTCCTACTGAAGTCACTGATCAGAAGCAGATAGAGTTTAGCTTCTGAAGTGATAATCAGAATCTAAATGTAGAGGATAAAACAGAGAGAGAGAGAGAGAGAGAGAAGAGAGACACAAAGCAATTATACAGGTTCCTTCCACAAACCGGAAGTAGTCTTGTCCCCCTTGCACTTCCAAGGAGAGTTCACTTAGAATGTAATATCTGATTACAACTGCTTAATGCTACAACTAGAAAGAGACTTCAAGTTACTCAAGTACAATTGCAAGAGATTTCCTATACTTCTGAACACAGTCAAGAGACTTCTAATGCTCAAGCACAACTACAAGAGACTTGTATTGCTCAAGCACACAAGCAAGAGACTTCTAATCAAACAAAATTACAAAGAAGTTTGTTTGAGTTTGAACACTTGATATACAATCAGTGGTGTTCACAATACAAATCAGATAGAGACTCTTAAGACTCTAGAATTTCTAAGATATGAACTTTGATAAGAAATTCTAAGTAACTTTAGATGCAAAACAATAACAGAGTTTGGCACTTGTAAATTGTTGTATGAGTCTTGTTTTTGTGTGTTTTTGCATATCCAACTAGCAGGTCTTCACTCCGTTATATAGAGGTGTGAAAGATACTTTGGAAATTGCCAGTACATTAAAAGAGTTGTTTGAGGCTTGATCAAAATCACTAATGATCTTTTGCCTGATATGGTTATTGTCCTATGAAGGATCAATTTAAAAACAACTGTTGCTTCACTCTTTCAATCTTCTGTAATCCTGGACGAGATTAAATCCTATTGAACAACCTTTGAAGATTTAAGTCTCTCATCTTCTGATGAACTTCAGCTTCTAGTGATATTGCTTCTGATGAGATGCTTCTGACAAACTTGCTTCTGATGACGTCATCACTTAAGGAGCACTTAACTTCAGGAGCACTTCTCTTCAGATGCTTCAAGCTTTAATATTGTTGATTCCTTTGCTCTCTTTTGTTCTTTCAAAACCTTATAAGATATCAAAACTTTGTCTATGGTCCTGTACACTTGAACAAATATTAGCATATCCAATTGACAATTTTTAATACCTTGTTATCACCAAAACTCCAAGGGTAATGTATGTTAAACACATTTTGTTCCAACAGTGTGTACCTGCAGGCACTCCGACGCTAAAGTTAGTAGAGATCAAAGAATGAGGGTATAGAGAGAGGATAAATTCTCCCTTGGGGACTGTTACGAGTCCCCTATATATAGAGGTGGGTGGCTACAGAGCTGTTGTAATGACACACATGTGTCCAGCGGTTAGAAAATCGTGGGAAGTGTAACCGTCGGAGAAAGATTCGCGGGAACGTGGGAATAGACGTTGCAGTTCATTTGAACTGGTCTCATTTGCTCCGTGCACCCCCTCGCAGGGAAGAGGTGTGTTGCGAGTAATATTGCCAAATACGATATTTGGGCTTGGGTTGGATTGGGCCTAAGTAAATGGGCCTTGGGTCTGATTGACCAGTCCAGAACATATATCACCCTAGCAAATCTTATGACTCAAAGAACAAAGTGATTCTAAGAAAAAGTGTTTAATCTTAAAGAATGTATGAACAATGAGTTTTAGAGACCTAGAGAAAATATATGCAAATGATTCAATAGTTTGGGTGTTATGAGGAAGTGTGTTTATATAGGAAAGGGTGGCAAGTGCAAAATTTCGGCCAAAAACAAAATGGTGAACCGATTCACTAAATGTGTGAATAGATCCAGACAGCTAAATGATAAGCAAGATGAACTATGAAGATTGATACACATCAGACACCTTTTGAATCAATTCAAATATTCCTGGAAGAAGATTGATACGATTCAAATTCTTATGAATCGATTCAACCAAAGTCAGAGAGTTTTCATGATACGATTCAACATAATTTGAATCGATTCAAACATGGAAAACGAAAATTTAATGCTGGAAAAATTTGACTTGATTCAAATTTTTGAAGATGAAGATTGACTCGATTCAAGAAAATTTGACTCAATTCAAATACCTAGAAAAGGATTTTGACACACACACACACACGCTAGGAATCACATGGCAAAATGAGGCTTGGTTTGCTAGGTGCTTTAACATAGTTTTAAGCTATAATACCAAAACAAAACAATCATCAAATAAAACATTTAACAAACATCATATAAGATTATCGAACTAACATCATTTTTTTTAGCTGAATCGGGAGATTGATCGTGCATCAAGAGGAAACACCGACATCCCAACTAGGTTGGCACCCCGTGAAACCTCCATCGTCTGCCGCCAACCTCAAATCTTTATTAAAAAAAGGGGAAAAATAAATACAAAGAGGGGGGACTAGGCCAAAACCCTCAAAAGCAAAGAAGAAAACAGCAAAAACAGTATAAAAACAGCCGCAGGTTACGGAAATCTGTAACTAGGGAGACCACATCTATCTCAAAAGAAATCTGAGCCGAGAGCTGGAGGTAAGGAAGAAAGCCAAACCCCTCCCTGGACTGAGTGTCCCATGTTTGCCAACCTATCCGCACAAACATTACCCTCACGGTAAATATGGGAAGAAATCATTTGCACACCAAGACGACAAGCATTGTGCCAACGATTACGAAGCGTGACCGGAACCAAAGCATGATTTTTGATAGCAGTCAGGGCACTCGCTGAGTCACTCTCCAACCAAATATTATACCAACCATTTTGGGCAGCAAACTCCAAAGCAAAAATATACCCTTGAATTTCCGACGAAAAGACCGTGTCAGGACCCAAGTTACAAATGAAAGCGCCGAAGAAAGTACCTAAGTGGTCTCTAAAAAGACCCCCACAGGCTGCATGATTACCAACCATTGAACCATCCGTGTTAACCTTCCTTCAGGGAGGGGAGGTAGCCTTCCAAAACACCTCAATAATGTCTTTGTAATTGCGATGATGCACATCAATATTAAAAGCATCCAGAATGGGTAAGTTCGACGGTAAACAACGGCCAGCAGACAAATTTCCAGACAATGAAATAGCAACATGTAAGCGCACCTGAGCAACATGAAGAGAGACCGCATCTGTAGAAAACCGAAGGGAATTACGGGACAACCAGATAATGTGCAGAGTATGTATCACAGCAGCCACATAAATGTCCGCTATTTTAGAAGAACAACGGTTGGGGACACATTCCAATATAGAAGCAACAGAAGAGAGATTCATCTTACAATTTAGCTTACCTCGAAGCCAGGAGCATTATTCCAATGCAAAGGGGCAGCGAAGAAACAAGTGATCCGAGGATTCATCAGAATTCATACAGCAATTACAGACAGAATCAGTAACACAACCTCTAGTACGAAGATTTTCGGCGGTGGGCATCTTTCCGTGGAACCAACGCCAAAATATGAAGGCATGGGAAGGGGGGATGCAAGGTCTCCATATAAGGTCCGGCCATCCGAGCACTGGGGCAGCAGGTGTTATAAAAAGCTTTGCTTGCTTAGCGGTAAAAATTCCATCCGTAGAGTGTTGCCAAACAAAGAGGTCGGGTAAAGGTGCGTTTGGCAGCACCACCGTAGCCAAAAAATTAGACACGATAGGCATCAAAGAGGCCGGGAGATTAAAGTTGCCATCCTGAATAATATCTGCAACCGTACCCAAGATGCAACTATGAAGGTCTGGGTCAATTTGGAGAAGCTCAAGGAGAGGTTCACCAAGCCAATTATCCGCCCAAATATTAATAGTATCACCAGTACCAACTATCCAAATTGAATTAGAATAAACCGTAGAGAGGTGCATTTTGATGTTAGACCAAACAGAAGATTTCATATACCACTTGCAATACCGACCATTAGAAAAATATTTGCACTTAAAAAGAGCGCTCCACTGACTTTCCTTTGATATCATCTCCCAATCCAACTTTAGCATTAAAGAATCATTAATCATACGAGTTGACTTAATATCAAGACCTCCAGCAGACCAAGCACGACACATAATCTTCCAAGAGACCGTGCAAATCTTCCTAGAGTGAATATCCCCACTCCATATAAAATTCTTAATCCAGGAATCCAGTGAGCACAACAATCTACGCGGCCACATGTAAACATTGAAAGAATACACTAACATACCATGGATAATAGACTTAACCAGCTGAATGCGCCCCATTATGGAGAGAGTGACACCTTTCCAAGTTGCAAGTTTAGCCTTAATTTTGTCGGTGATGGAGATAAAGTGCGAAGCTTTCGGCTTCCCTTTAAATATAGGACACCCTAGATAGATAAAAGGAATGGACCCTGCGCAAAAGCCAAGCATGGCAGCAAGCATTTGAACACAAGCATTCGTCATAGCACCCGTAAAAAATCTACTTTTGGGGTGGTTAACCAGCTGCCCCGATACATTGGAGTAAGCAAGGAAAATATTCAACAAACATCTGATATTCCTCTTCGTACCAATGAAAAATATCATAATATCATCGGCATACAAAATATGAGTAGGGAAAACAACGCCGCGAGAGTAAACCATTAGGGAAATGCGACCCTCAGCAGTGATAGCACGGCTTAGAACCTCCACTACTAGACAAAAAAGAAGGGGGGGCAAGGGGTCCCCTCGTCGAACACCACGAGAGCAAGGGAAAAAACCCACCGCTTTAGCATTCACCAAAATAGAAAGCCGGGCAGAATGGAGGATGGTCCGAATCCATTGAATGAAAATCATAGGGAATCCAAATTGTGTAAGAACCGCAATTAAAAATTCCCAATCCAATGTATCGAAAGCTTTTGAAATATCCACTTTAAGAGAAATATTACCACCAATCTGTTGTTTGTCCATACAGTTTTTAGCCTCGGATGCAAGGATGACACAATCAGATATATTACGCTCTTTGATAAACCCCTGTTGCTCAACCGACACAATTCTCATGGCAATAGTAGCGAGTCTGTCGGCAAGAGCTATAGGGCGGAAGTCACCCATAGCTTTTGCGCCTGGAGATTTGGGCATAAGCACAATCAAATTAGAATTAACATTCGTAGCCAGAGAACTGGATATAAAAAATTCCTGGACAAAGTTCACCACATCCATTGCGACGATATCCCAGAAAGTTTGATAAAAATGGCCCCCAAAACCATCCGGACCCGAAGCACCGTCACCATTAAGATCAAAAACCGCAGACTTTATCTCGGAAATCATGGGAAGACTACACAAAAGATCATTCTCAGCAGAGGTAACCAAATTGGGAATATGCCGCTCCACCATATCATTAGAAACACAATTATTATACACACTAAATATTGATTGAAAATAGGACAAAACATGCGCCTCAATATCATCAGGTTCAGTAAGAGTAGTATCGCCATCCTGAAGAATTGACATATTTTTAGAAACAGCACGCACCTTCGTCACTATGTGGAAGTAAGAAGTATTGCGATCCCCATGAATAAAATTCTAATTTCTAGCTTTTTCTTTCCATAGTGTGTCTTGCACAATCCATGCTTTGGTGAGGAGAAGCTGAGCCTCTAGGTCCTGAGCATAAAGATTGTCTGAAATACCATTCGTGTCAATAAGGTGTTGAATACGATTAACCTCATCAACTGCCATGCAAACCTGTCTATCCACATCACCAAAGGTAGTTCGATTCCAAGTCTTAAAAGCATTCTTAAGATTTTTTAATTTAAGTTGCAAACGAACCATTCCACTACCACAGACACGTTTGGACCAAACCTCCAAAACCAAACGTCTACAATCCTCGTGAGATGTCCATGTCTTGAAAAATTTAAATGGGACCGCGTTTCTGACATTTAGACCCTCAACAGAAATTAAAAGAGGATGATGATCTGAATGATGACGCACCAGAGAGCTACAAGTAGTACGCTGCCAAATATTCAGCCAGTCAATGTTACAAATTTCCCTATCAAGGCGCAGGGCAACGTTCTCTAAACCAAGCCTCCCATTAGACAAAGTGAAGAAAGATCCAAAGGAAGGAAGATGGGATAAAAGGTTAACATTGGACCAGTGAAGAAAGTCCGTACAAGATAAAGAAGGAGGAGGCCAACGACCACGCTTCTCATGAGCACCTAAGACAGCATTAAAATTGCCATAGAAGAGCCACAGACCATGGTGCATACCAATAACTCGGGTGAGGTCTACCCAAAGATGACGACGAGATAAATAGGAGGTACTTGTATATATACCCGCAACATAAGCAGTAGTTTGCTGAAATGAAATTTCCAAGACAATACATTGGGAGGAAACAAAAATGATAGAAGGGTTGATGTCTCTCCCCCACATTGCCCATAGATTTGGCAGCAAGGAGTGTCTATCATTAACACATAATTTCAAAACACCAATACTTTGCCAATACCATGCCGGAATTTGGGAAACTTCAATCATCGGTTCCGCAATAAATATTAATAAAGGCTTATGAGTTAAAAATAAATTCCTTAAAGTGATATGAGTATCAACATTATCAATACCTCGTAAATTCCAAAAGAGTATATTCATTAAGAGGGGGGTGTAATCTGCCCCGTGGAGCGGGTCTTGTAAGGTGCTTTGCCGTCAAACTGATGTTTCTTTAACATTTGCTTTTTCTTTTTGGATAGAACGGGCTCGAAAGGATTCTCTGCTGCACGTTTATCGTAATCCTTAATTTTGTGCCAAATATCAAGATCATGTTGAATACGAGGATTAATATGTGTCATTCCTTCCTCTCGGACAATTACGGGCCTGTTTATATCCTCCAATTCTGCACCCTCGGTGTCAACCAATTGAACAGTTGGTGAGACCTCCCTGTCAACATTGTCGACATTAGTGGTTGTACCTTTCGAGGCAGCTTGAGTAGCTTGTGTGTCAGTCACTGCAGATGTGTCTACAAGAACATCAATAGGCTCCTCCTGCACATCAACATGTTCCAGGTGCAAATGGGAACCAACATCAACCAGAGCTTTTGTAACTTCCGCAATCGGAATAAAGTTGTTCCCAATAGGAGGTATGTCGGCATCCTGTGAATCATTCGTCACCAACGTCAATAAAGGGACCTCTGTAGGCAAAACACGTTGTGGTACCTCGTCTGTAACGTTTTGCAAAGCAAAACTAAAGGAATTATCAAAAATATTCTTGGACACCAAAGGTTGCGCTGCTTGTGAGGCTTCAAAGGCCTTGGAGGAACCCGTTCCAGAAGGGTTGTCCTTCAACGCACGCAGGTTTTTTTGCCGGAACTTTCTCTTTCTCCTTGCCATCAGTATCTTTATGAGAAGAGTCATCCTTCCTGGGGTACAACCAGCAACACTTAGAAACATCATGGCCAATGCTTTTGCAATGCTTGCAAAAATTGGGCAGTCCCTCATATTCTATCGCCAAGGGAAATGCAAAGTCTTCACGTTCCACCATGATCTCATAAAATATATCCTTCGAAAGATCCATGTCGACCAGAATGCGGGCATAATGACCATAAAGTCTATTTCGAGTCACATTATCAATGAGTAACGGAGTGCCTACCGCCCCGGCAATCTCATACAAGGTCCTCTCCATCCAATACTCTTGTGGTAATTCCCATAATCGAACCCAAACTTGAGTGTGAGTTTGTCGTTACGTGTGCATGTTGAAGTCTTTTTTCCATTCAAATAATCTGAGTAACCCTGGCTTCAAACTAACAGTACCGGCTGCCCAAACAGTTCTCGTATCTTCTTGTGAGTTAAAGAAAAATTCATAAAACCCCCGGCAAAGGGATGATAGATGCCATGGCCCTTTCACTTTCCACAATTTCTGTAATTTGGCAGCAAGATCCTTGGAGGAGAGAGGTTTGTCGCCCTTGTTTAGCACTAACCATCCTCTAAGGTTGGTTTTGCAAAACTCCAGTCCACGAACGTAAACATCGTCGGTGATTTTAACAGATAGCATGTCACCACGAATGGAAGGCACCATAAGTGGGTCCGAGAGAGATGTATTACCTCGTAAGGCCTGAACAAAGGAGGGTTTCGGTGCATATGTTGACAATTGAGCTGTAGGAACGGCAGTGTGCATCACAGGTGGGTGCACGGGTGTTTCAGTTATTCCAGGTATGAAGAGCGGAGGCGCGAGCTCCACCTGCCAGTCAAACATGGTTGGAGCCTAACATCATTAAAACACAACCTAAAGTTAAACAAGCTTCAAAGTTTAATCCCAAACAATATAACTCGTTCAGCAATCTCATCACCGTCTCAACAACACCCATACTCCGACATCTCTACAGCCCCACAAAAAATAATAAACCCTAAAGATGAAGAGATTCTCCCCCTTACCTTGAATCCGTAGAAATCTTCGGTTTGGCTTGATGTTGTTGTCGCTAGGGTTTCTCCTCTTATCCTCCTCTTTTCTTTCTTTTCCACGTTCGGCAACTGACTCCTTAACCTCTACGTTTTTTCTATTTATATTTGGGCCAATCACTCGTTATGATCCTTTTTCTCCTCAACCTACTATTCTTTTACTCCATCCCTCCCCGACTTATTTAAAACTTATATTCTACACCTCCCGACTCTATTATTTTTATTTTTATTTCTCTCTTCATTTTATTTAAATTCTCATACCACTTCTCAATCATAATCAATATTCTATTTTCTCAACAACAAAATAACACTCAAGCAAAATAAGCATCAATAATAATATTAACCAAAACTTCACCTATTAAAATTCATGGAATTATTAAAATAGAAAATAGGGGTGTTACATTGGTCGGAAATCGAGAGAGAATCTGGTGTTTGGGATTTTTTAAATCTCACCAATCTAAAAATAAATTGATGATTTTTGAGGAGGAAGAGAAGAGTTCAATGGTGGTGGTGATGTTGACAAGGGAATGACAATATAATAGCTTTGGCTATCGTTAAGTTTCTTAAGTATTTGTATACATTAAATTATTGATCAAATTGGGTCCTAAGTATCAATTATACACTCTTTGAATAATTTTGGTAGTGGAAATTTTATTTGGAGTTTAAAAAAAAATTGTTATAGTATTTTTATAAACTTTTGATTTACTTTTTTTTGGTCTAGTAGCTTAGTGGATGAAGCTCACACATTTAGATGTGGAGAAGTGAGATGTCCGTATTTTGAAGCCCGACCCCTACATAAATTATGCAACGTTCTTACCGATTGAGTTAAGCTCACGAGGACAACTTTTAGTTTGCTTTATTAACAAATATCATAATTAATCTTCAAAACTGACTTACATAGACTCTACCGTTTTAGTTGATATAGTTTTTTTTAGTTTCTTGGGCCTAAACTTTTAGTCTCCGAGGTTTTCATGACATAGATAATATTAGTCGTTCTATCCAATAATTTAAAGACAAATTTCTCAATATATTTAATTAGTCCGCAAAAATAGTAGTAGTAGTTATTTTGCACGTTTAATTTTAATTTGTTTTCCAATCATTCAATGCTTATGTTAATTATTGAATTATACGCATCTACCTATTTATCATCTGTTACACCTGTTTTTTAGAAAGAGAAGAAGTCAGTACAAAAAAATCGAAACATGTTATTTTCTTTATATATAATATAGATATACACGGTTTTTTGTTTGACTTTTGAGTTACATTCTGGTTAAAACTGTAGTTCCATACCTCTATGGAAGATCTTTATCACGTAAAACATAAAAACTTAATTACGGAAAAATTAAAATCGAAAAAATTGAAATTACACTCTAATTTTGAAGTTTATAGTACTTCGCAACAAAATTTGAGATATAATCAATTTTTTGTTTCAAATTTTTTTATCGGTATGTAATTAAATTTTTCAACTACCCCAAAGAAACATTAATTGCGTCTACAATATAATATAAAGAACTTTGAGGTCATCACAACCATATGGTAACCCCAAATTTCAACCGCACCATCTGCATTTTCTTCATTTTATTTCAATATAAAGGTTTGCAGCATAATCGAAACTCTAATATTAAATCATACAAAATTTAAGTAAAAATGGTCGTCTAAAATTGATGTATTTGATTTAAATTTTGTTCTATACATATCAAATTTTTTGGACTCATTTTTACTTATATTTTGTAACAGAAGTATATATGTATATCTAGCTATTTGCTAAAACAACCCTGCTTTATTTTCCTCCAATGGAACGTTCATTAGATCTTCATTGAACTGAGCAGTCTCATCATCAAAAGGCCAATTCTCCATAAACATGAGAGGCACTTGAGTTTCCTGGTTTGGCTTACTTTCATATTGAAAGAAGCAAGAATCCATTGCCAAGTAACTTTTTTCTTCAACCGACACAGATTGAGAAAAATCAGAATTTAAGGAATTAAAACTCAACAAAGAATCAAATGCTTGATCTTTTCGTTTGCATGCTTCACTAGAACTGGATCCTGGTACTACCATAAAGGAGTTTCCTGAAATTGTTATCTCATCCAAATTTTCGGGTTTTTTCATCCATTTTTCGAGTAATCTAGCTATGTTTTCAGTGTTTGATGCATAAGGGGATGTTTGATTTTCAGCTAAAATAGGTGTTGGCTTGTCAAGAGAAAGTGCCTCCCACAAAGCTTGTTTTGCCATATGAATATCTGTTTGAAGTCTTCTCTCCCATTGACCTTTTACCTGAGGAGTAGAGTTTTCTTCTATTTCATTATTATCACCTATTTGATTAATCTTCTTAAGCTTTTTCCTCAAATGTGTATTCCAATAGTTTTTGATGTCATTGTCTGTTCTTTCTGGAAGATAGGAAGCTATGGCAGCCCATCTGCATAAATTCATGTCAGAAACTAAATTATAAAATATTGATTACAAAATCAAATAAAGCAAAAAAATCTAATTCATATTTTCTTTAAATTCATTATGGGAAAAAATGTTGGGGATCTATCATTTGCTTTTGATTCTTAGAACTTGAAGTAAACTAACTCAACTCGAACAATGTCAGCTTGTAAGGTGAGAAGTGTCTTCAGTTATAAGCATATGTTCGGATCATATTTCATTGAAGAATTTTTAATATTAATGAATGTTATACCACAACAATATCCAAAACTCACTGAAGTCCAGATCTTTCGTTGTCGCGTAATCAAATCTCAATTGTTAGATCGAGCTATAATTCAGATTGAACAATTTAGTTGGAAGGACGGTACGGTTTGCAATTATCACCGACTTAATTCATGTGTAAAATTTGGGAATAAAAAGTCAAATTTTTGTTTGTAAGACAAATTGGCTGGTTTATAGAACTAAACATTTCAAGAACAAATTCAAAATTTATCAACAATATTGTCAAACTTTAGAATAAAAAATATTGCAAAAGAATCTGGAAATAGAAGAGAAGGTGAAATAAAAGATGAGATTAGGTAGTACCTATTTCCTAAAAGTGCTTGAAGGTGAATTATCATTTTTTCTTCATGATCTGTGAAATTACCTCTTTTGATACCTGGTCTAAGATAATTAGTCCATCTAAGTCTGCAACTTTTACTGCATCTCATCAATCCTGAAAAACAAAAATCAGTGAATAGCATACAAAATCAAAAACATACACTAAAAACAGAAAAAATAAGAACACAAGTACAACGTTTGTACATGGCTTTAGATCAATAACAATTTGAAACCACGGTGGAATAGTTTTAAATAAGAACCACACAAGTACAACGTTTGTATATATGGCTATAAGCATATGTCATAGGTTTAAATTGTTGTCTGCAATTACAAATTTAATATAAATACTTGAAAATCGAAGAAGTAGCTTCAGACAAAGCTGAAGCTATTTCTTGGATTCAGACTACCATAAACATTTCGTACGAATACAATATTTTTATATGAAAAAATGAAAAAAAAAACTATACAATGATGAATTGTTTTAACCTGTAGTGGTGGGAACTGATCTCCAATTTCCAGGTCCATGTTCTTGAATGTATGATACCAAAATTATATCCTCCTCTGGAGTCCAAGGTCCTTTCTTAACCCCAATTTTCTCACAGCAAGGTGGTCTCACCATCATTACTTGAATGTATAGCTAACTAGTTTTCTCTTAATTGTAAGCTCTAAGAATGAGACTCAACGCTCTCTTTATTCCTACATAGACAAGTTTATGCAACTGGGGTTACATTGTCTGTTTCATTAGGCACGTGTATATATAGATAAAAGGAAAAGGAAATTAATATTAAAAGAAGAATTAAATACAATGAATATTAGTTCAATCAGTAAGGAGTTGATTCATACCCGCTAAAGACATGAACATAGTTTTAAATTGTGGTTGTAGATGTGGTCGTTGTGATTGCGTTAATGTGGTTGTTGCGTGAAATAATTTTATATTTTACGAACAATATAAAGCGGTACCACCGCGGCACTACACTAAAATAAATATCCAATATAATAGAGTTTTAGTTTGCTCCATAAATAGTGATTGAGAGATGTTTAAAATACATAGTTGAAAGACTATTAAAGGTAAAAATTCATTTTATCTGAAGTTGATTGTAATTTTGAATTCTAAAATTTTATTTTTTTAGTGAGAAGATTTAAATAAACATGGTCGAAAAAGTTTGATGTGGTCACAATACAACCAATTGTGTGATTGAAGATCACAGTGCAGTTGTGATGTCATGTCATTGCGAAGGCTATTGCAACAACAATATTGTGGTCACAGTTATGGATGTGAACCACCGTTTATAACCATGAAATAGTTCAACTACTGTTGTCGGAATTATGTCTACAACGGGTGATATATAGGTATACAATGGGTGATTGTACGTGAAGTTTAAACTATGAATTTTGAGATTCAACTTATCTAAACTTTATATTATATCGTATATAAATTAAAAGAAGAAAAGAGTTCCTTTAAATCACTTGATGAAAGAATGATGTGGCTAATAGTAAAAGAAAATGAGTCAAAACGGACAGAAAAAGCATTTACTCTTGTTCCTTACTAAAGTCAGCTATGTGTCCATTTTTGTCAATAAACAATACACATAAATCCTTCCGGCATTTAATACATGAAGTTATGAATAGTGGAAACACGTAGAAAAAAAATCGAAGGGAAGGGACGGAAAAAAAAAAATTATACTATTCTGTCACTTTCTCGTTTTGCCCACGTAGCTAGTATGAATCACAGAGTCACCGATTTCATTCGTTCCTATAAATCTAGAGGCACGGTTATGTAAATGAAAAGAGATCCGTAATAAAATAAATATGTATTTTTTTAAAGAACAATGTTCTATTTAAATTTTTTAAAAGATAAATACAAGGTGTCTTATATAAGTTGTACACCCAAATGTGAAAATCACTACCATATACATGAAGAACCTCAAACACCCTCCCAAAAACACACCACTTAACACTTAACAGTACTATTGGACTATAATTTTTTTTTTCAGGCCCATGCCTTGGGGAGGCCCAGTTCCATATAGGGCGCATTCTTATCAATAATGTTTTATTACAATTTATACTGTATAATTGTATATTTTTTTTGTTAGAACAAGAATAGTTCATATAAATTCTCTAGGGTTTTGATGATAATAAAATATTGAAGAATAATTAGAATACTAACATATATTCAAGTGTGCAGAATCCATATATCATGAAGAAAGGACATATTAAGAGCATCAGAAAGGGATTGGGAAGCTTCTAAGACTATAGTAGAAGAATTAAAGGAAGGTCAGCCAGAAGTCAACGTCCTTAGAAGAAGGATGCCTCACAGAAGCTGGAGAGTGATCTTAACAGATTTTGTGAAGGTCATCAGACACAAAATTTAACTGCGTACTTGGATCTGAAGGACCCAGAATCCACATAAGCTTTTGTCTTATTCTGTTAGTTGTCTCTTTCATAATATCTTATATAGCAGATCTTTTGTCTTCTTGTGTCTACGTCTGCAACTAGACAAAGGACATCTAGAACAAAGAATGCAACGGATAATTCTTCTTTTAGTAAAAGAAATTCAAAGTAGTTTCTAACAGAATTAATCATAGCAGGCAAAGGGTCAACTTTATTGATCAAAGCTTATTAACGACTCTATTTACGCTCACACTCTTTTTCAATGTCTCTTAAATTACTGTTTATAAAAGGAGCTAAAGACTTGAAGAAGAAGCAACAAGATTCTGCAATTTTTTTGTGCCAAATTTCTGTCAAAATCAAATAGCGCAAAAAACTGGGCATTTATTTTCAAGATTATATCTTAGAAATCCTAAGGAGTGAGTCTGTTCATTTGTTCAATTTACACTAACATAGATAAATATTGTGTAAGAACAAATTAACTTGTTTGTAATTAGGGAAAACATTTAAGAAAATCTCTCGCCTGTGTGCTTGAGCATATAAGTCTCTTGGTGAAACCTTGAGCACCTAGGAGTCTTGATCAATTGTGATTGAGCAGGGGAAAATCGTAAGTAGTTGCACTTAAACAAAGGGAAGTCTCTTGGAGTTGTCCTTGAGTAGAAGTCTATAGGTAGTGTCCTAGAGCATAAAAGTCTCTTGCAGTTTTGCATGAGCATTGAGAAGTCTCTTGGTTGGGTCCTTGAGCAAATTGTAATCCAGACTAATTATAGTGAAATCCTTGGGAAGTGCAAGGGGACTGGCCTACTCCTGTGTCGTGGGAGGAATCATTATATTGTGCTTTGTGTTTGTCTTCTCTCTCTCTCTGACTCTATCTTTTATCTTTGTGTTATGTATTTCCGATGCATTCAGACTCTGAGTCAGAATATGCAACATCATATTATGTCCAGGTTTTTATTAAATACTTAGAAAAAGAAATCATCAAAAAATTCAACACAATTCAATCCCCTTCTTGTGTGTTTTTCTCACCTTCATCTATACCATTAGAGAGAAACTTAATAAAAGCATATTCATACTTTTGAGAGTTACAGTTGCTAAGTACAACAAATTAAGTATTTTCTAAAACATCATTTTTCTTTTTCAAATCATCGACCTACGAGTTCAAATTAACTTCCTTTTTCAACTAAATTTCCATAGGCGCATGGATTGCTAAGTTCATTCCCTAGGCATTTTTCCATGCCCTAGGCGCATTTTGTCTCTCTTTCAGGAGGAGCCTCCAATTTTCCGTCGTGTTTAGGTCTTCGTCTTCAAATAACTTGCCTCGGTACTTTGGGAACATAATTCCTCCCATTTGTAAGTCTTATGAGGCCTCTTGAATCTTTATTTTTGGTTCTGAATTCTCACAATTCTTCAGTTGTTCTTGATTTTCCGATTTGCATGATTTCTTCGTGAATTACTTCAAAAACCCCCTAAAATTGCTATGTTTTGGGAAAACTAGAATTATAGACTCAAATATATAAAACATTACAAAAGTTCCAAAATTATAGGCAATCGTTCTAACACTCCTCCTTTTTGCTACTAAATCCTACTATAAATAACTGAAAAACATGCTACGAATAAAGTAAGATGACCTGTCATCACCTTGCCATAAGACTTCCCACGATCATGACCTCTTCCTTTCTTATCATTCACCACGTTGTTCTTCAAGTCTTCAACTCCTTTTATAGGCAAGTATTTGGGAGAGGTTTGAAGAGGTGATGACGCATTAAGAGTCGTTGAAAAGCTTCAAATCAAGGATGTTGGGTCATTGTCTGATATGGATAATGTCGTTGATTAGACATTTGAAGTTCCTTTGCTGCAACTGGAATTATCATATCTTTCTCTTTGTCCTTGAAATTCTTTGTTTGTTTCTACACGTGGTTAGAAAAGGACAAAATGCATTATCAGAGTCTTGATAAAGACAACTACAAAAGAGGACAAATCTGATGTGGCTTCTAGGTCTCTCATGATCTTCTGTTCTTTAGAGTTTGGAGGTCTTCAGCTTCGGAGCGACTTCCTTTCTTCTGATTAAGGTGTTGATTTCTGGTTGACCTTTCTTTAGATCTTCTAACAAAGTTTTATAGCTTCTATTATGCTTCTGATGCTTTTACGGTCCTGCACACTTGAACATATATTAGCATATCCAATTGTTCTTTAATACTTTGTTATGATCAAAACTTCAGAGGAATTGTACAAAAACCAATTTTGTTGAAACATAGCTTGTTTATCCACCAAACAAACTATTGTACATCTCCATTAAACATATGTCGGCTGCAAGTTAGAAAAAAAATAAGAAGAGGGGGGTTCAATTTGTTGGTCTATATGGCCAATAAGATTATAAGCTTATGAAAATTATACCAACCTATCAATCAAAAACACAATGCATATGGAATTGAATAATTGAATAGAAATTGAACTCAATTGGTCTTAAGCAAATTATAAAAATCTAATTCAACAAATTAGGTTAACTTTTGATGAAAAACAACTTAGATCAATACAAGCTACTATCCTAACAATTATTCAAATAACATGCAATATTGAAAAGTGAAGAAGATAGGGAAGAGATATAACACTGATATTTTTATAGTAGTTCTCTCTTTCTCGTCCTCTCTAGAGCTACGTCTACTCTTCTTGATGAAGTACGCCTTCACAAAGGTCATCCACTAATAGTAACAATGTTGAATGCAATGTGTTTACAAGAGTTCTTGGAAATTTAACCTAATTCTTCAACCCCTATGCAAACACTGCCCCAAACTTCAAATAACCTTTTAATTTAGTGCTTCTTGAATCTTTGAATCCTTGATTACCTGTGCACCCCTTCAAACTTTTCACTCAAGTCTTCGATGCTACGTCCGGTAAACAAATCCCCTTCGACTTCAAGAACGGTTAGAAAGACCCCCAAGACCTTTGGAGGTGGAATGAGATTATTCACTTCACTTTGGAGCCTTGATTAAGCCCAACCAATCTCCTTGAAAGAACCAACTTACAATCCCTACTACCACCCTAGAAAATCAATGTGACTCAATGTTCAAAGTGATTCTAAGAAAAAGTGTTTAATCTTGAAGAATTTATGGACAAAGAGTTTTTGAGATCTAGAGAGAATATATGCAAATGATTTAATAATTTTGGGGTTATGAGGAAGTGAGTATATATAGAAAAGGAGGCCAAGTATAAAATTTCGATTAAAATTAATTATGTGAATCGATTCATTTAATGGGTGAATCGATTCAGACCATATAAGACAAAACTCGAAAAGGGAAGAATTTATTGAAGAATGATACGTATCAATCAAGATTTGAAATGATTCAAACTTCCCAGGATGAAGATAGATACAATTCATTTTAAAATGAATCGATTCAGACTAAGTCAGAAGGTTTGGTGATACGATTAAGGTATATATGATAGGATTCAGTACTGAATCGATTCAGTATTATGTGAGTCGATTAACATGAAGTCAGAGACTCAATGTGATACGATTCAGGAAACTGTGAATCGATTCAGACAGTTGAATCACAATGAATCACTTTGTACAAGAATGCTTGAAATGCTTAGGTGCTTTTACACATTCTGAAAACAACCTATAAGATAATCAACATGATAATTAGATAAAAACTTATTTGATAAAAACAACATCATCAAAACTATAGTTAGAGGCTTCAGAATTGTGTTGGCTTTTCCTGGAAAAAAATTTCTTAGTTGTTAGACAAAATATAATAAACAAAGATAAACAGAGAAGAGAGAAATACAAACAATTATCCTGGTTCACCCCACAAATCGAGGCTAGTTCAGTCCTTCTTGCATTTCCAAGAGAATTTTCACTATAACAACAAGAGATTACAATTACTTAGATACAAACAATTCTAAGATTTCGCTTCCCCAACATGAAGACTTCTACAATCAGAGTTGAAAAATAAATTTGATTGGTGTTCAACCTTTGATACTCAGAGAGTGGTAAACTAACTTAATGCTCAATAGACTTATGAGACATTAGAAACTCTAAGATTGCAAGTTTGTAACAATGTTTCTATGTGTTTGTGCGCTGTAAAATTTATCAGAGTTTTGGAATAGTTGAATTTCATGAAGTCTATTCCTTTCTTCAAGCACTAAAGGTCCTTAAATATGAGAAAAGAATACATTCATTTTTTGAATAAGTGCTAGTGGATAAGTATTCCTTGAGAATCTTTGATCAGGTTTTAAAGTTGTGCCTCTAATGGATAATTTCGATGAATAGTACTAGAGGTGTCCTTTGCTTATTTTGGAATGATATGGTGCCTTCCCTTTTCCTTTAAAAAGTTTTGTTTGTTTCTGCATGTGGTCAGACTAAGACAAACAGTACAACCGAACTTGGAAAGTGACATCTCTTCAGATGAAGATAAAATAGGTCAGTGTCCATCAGAGTGTTGACCAATGATGTGTCAATCACAATCTGTTCATCAAAGTCTGTTTCCATCAGAGTCTGCTTCCACTAGAGTCATCAAGGGTTGATGTATTTTCTAATAAGAGCTTTGACTTTTGTTGACTTTTCTTGAGATCACCACTTAGTCATCAGAGATTCTTCTTGAGTATTAAATTCATTATGTTGTGTTCAAAGCTTGGTGTTTTAGAACCAATCAGTTGACTTCGGAGTCATAATATAATTATATTGTTCTTCACAATTAACACACATTAGAGTACCTGATTGCTCTTCCATAGACTGTCATCATTAAAACTTTATAGACATTCTTTTAAAACCCACTTTGATTCAACACGGTCTTGTGAAAAAAGAATTATTTTTGAAATCACTTTTTGAGTTGGTTTACACAGGGGAAGACAAGTTTTTTTTTTTTGTTGATATTTGCTTTGATACGCTTAAGTGTTTTCTTAAGGACCTTGCTCTAATGCCAACTGCAGGTGAGAAAAACACAAGAAGAGGTCGGGGTAGAATTATGTTGGTCTCTTGTTCAATATTTTTGTTTTTGTGATATTAAATAATAGCAGTAAGTAAAGAGGTAATAGATAAAAGATGACGCAAGTTATTTATCCTTGTTGACCCCACAATTGGGGATTACGTCCACTCATCCTCCGCTTCTAAGGGATTTTTCAACTATAATCAAATCATTATTACAACAACAACACTAAGACACCAAGACTTAGATTTCCCTGCCTCGACCTATAGGACTTCCTAATCTCAATCTAGAGATTTACAACAAAATGTTGATTACAAAAGGATTGTGTTTACACAAACTCCAGGAGTAGTAAACAAATTTAAGCTCAATACATTTAGGCGTATCTCGAATGAATTTCTATGATTGTTTGTAGACAAGGTATACAATATAGAAAAATATGAACATATGTGTATGTGCATTCTATATGTGTATGTACGTGTGTGTGGAATCTTATTCAGTCAATTTGGGATCCTTTATATAATGCTGAGTATTGATGAACATTGTTAAAGGTAGCTTATTTTTCATGTCTGATTGAATGCTAAGGTATTCCTTGAATAAATACAATCAATGTGCTGGCCAATCATTTCCATCAATGACGCTCTTAATGGTTTTTACTCCTTTGCATAATTCAGAACAAAGTTTCATTTCTTAGGAAAGAGTTGTTGCATGCATTATTAACGAAATCTTGAGTCAATGGTGGTACAGAGGAGGTTAATCGAGAGGCTTAAACTACAGTGATAACATCCAAAGAGATTACCTTAATCTTTATATACAACCTTGTCTTTATCTATAACACAAAGCTTCATCAATGTCCATAATGTTTAACCAGAGTCTCGAGCATTGACCGGATTCCAGAGCTTTGACTTGGCCCAAAGGAAAAACTTCTTTTATACTAAGAATTTCCTACACACTTAAACACACATTATAGTATTTTAATTGTTCTCATAAATTCTTTGTTATCATCAAGACTTAAGGGATTTTTTTCTTTAACAGATATTGGTATAACATATTCTGATTTTTTAATTTTTTTTTTTTATAACAAACAAATTTTTTTTCCTTAAGTTATATCATGTTGGGATTTTAAAAAAACTTAAGGTGTATAGGGTCGTCAAGTCTTCAGGGATTTGTATGCTGTCAGATAGTTAGTTACGGTTGACACTTAGTCCCTCATAGGTAATTGAAAAACAGGCACCGTTGAAATTCCTAAATTGTCATCTAAATGATCCACTTTTACCTATGAATCTTAGAATTCACCATATACCCATACTTGTCTCTATTAGAATTAATAGATAGGCCTAACCCTATCTTGATAAGGGGAAATAATAAATTTCATATGCAACTTTCTAAAAGTAGACCAAAATAACTTTTGTAACCTATTTCTATGTCCAATCACAATTTCTAAGTATGTCACATTCCCTAGAATATGTGAAAGCATTAAGTCTTTTGCATACACAAATTAAATAGATCTCACAAATTAAATAGTCTTTTGAATGAATATTTGTGAATGTAACCTCATATAACTACAGGTTTGTTTCGAACGAGGTTTGGGTTGAAAAACTGGGCTTTTTCCCTATACCCGCATGGACAAAATAGCATTTAGCTGTTTTTTCGAAGAACCGCATGCGCACAACATGTGGTTGCTAAAAAAATGATTGTTTTCACTGTTTTGAACACCTGAGGCACTTGGGAGCTCACCCGCGACGCATGACTTTAGTTTTAAGTGCATTTTTGCCTATTTGTTCATCTTTTTTAGTGTGTTCTTCTTCGAAATTTGTTTTGGGACTTAGGATAGAACTCTCCTAACTTGTAATGTGCTCAAAGGCCTCTTGAATCTTCATTTATGTCTTCCCAACTCTTTATAACGTGTCTTGCTTGGCCGAATTACAGATTTTTCAATATAATACTTACAAAAATCCCAAGAATTGCTTGGTTTTCGAAAGAACTAGAATTACATGACTCCATATGAAAACATTACAAAATGTCCTTTAAACCCTAGGAAACTTCTCTAAAACTCCTCTTTATTAAATACTCTTAAGCAAAATTCTTATTTTCCCGATCAGCTTAAAACTAGGTCTTTAATCTTATATCTTGAGCTAAAGACCAGGGCAATTAATCTAGGCTCGTCACATCCAGGGTTGAAACATATGAATATTAAATATACTCATATCATAATTGAATAAATAAATTGCATTAATTGATTCTTGTAATTAAATAAAGGTTCATTTTATAACAATAATCTTAAGGTGTTTGTTAGTTACTCGTGGTAACTGAATACCAAACCAAAGATAAACAAAACATACTCTTAGAACGATTGAGAGGAGTAAGACTCATATTTGATACTCATGATGCTTGCCTTCGCCTTAAATCACCAAGTTTCTAAATGAATATTTTTGTATGCAAAGAGCTCTTTATTAATTAACATATTTCCAATTGGGTTTACAATAGAATTATGGGATTTTTCATACTGCACACATGGAAAAATCAACACAAAGCTGACTTTTCACGATCAGGAATAACATGGGCGTGTGTGCTATGCACCTGGATTGGATGGGACAACAACAAAAGGTATCATGTGTAGTCTCATGCGCATGGGGTGCTTTTGATAGTAGCCTGAGGCGAATTTTGTAGTTTTTCCTACATTCTTCATGTGTTCTTCTTTGACATTACTTAGGACTTGGGATAAAATTTATTGCCTTTAGAACTAAACATTCGTTCATGTCTTGCTTTGACTAATTACATGATTCATTAATAAAAGGACTCAAATTAAAACACCGATGGAGTTGTCTGATTATGGAAGAATCAGAACTACAACGACTTAAATAAAAACAATAAAAAATGCTCTAGAAACTCATCTAAAACCTCTCTAAACCCTCTTTAAATTCTTATTAAAATGACTCGAAAACATACATAAATTATCATATGATGAGGGGTCATCAACGGTCACCTTGGTTGTCATTCCGCAATCAAACATCTCAAAATGTTGTTAACATTTTTACAATTAGATAAAGTTTTATGAAGTCCATCAAGCATATTCACAATATGAGTAAATCCCAATCCCATCCCTTGCTAAAAAATTTAAATTTTACAAGAGAGAATGTTATAAGGTACTAAACATTGCGGGAAAAAAATAGAATTTTAAATGATTGACTTGAGTTGAGTTAAAAGCATTGATCAAGGGTGACGATGTAAAACTTGTGGTCGATCAAAAAAAAAAAGAGAGACTAAAACGAAGAGTTATATTATTTATAAAGATAAAAACATATTTAATCCTAATTTTCAAAAGATTTGAACTTAAATTTTATTTTTTTAGGGAAATGCTAACAAGTGACTTTAGGACAAGTGCCCTAAGGGCACTTGATAAGAGATTTAAAATGGAAGCTGTCTTAGAATTTGTGTATTCAGCACATTAAAACATCAAAAAGTAACTTTTTCTACATCAAAAAGTAATTTTGTGTTAGCAAATTTTTATTTAGTTTTAATTACAAAGAAGTTATCAAAAAGTGACTTTTAATTAGCAAAACCTTTTTTAATGCCCTCTTAAATTTTGTTTTGAAAGATTAAGACTAATTATGAGGTGCATGTTGCTAAGTTAAATATATTAAATTAGCTTACCTCACATGCTACTATTTTTCAACGTGGAAAAATATGGAATATGTAATCTCTTAGATTTTATACCTCAGAAGAAACCAACCATCCACAGATCCCTTCGGATTCCTTATTGTTTTCATAGAAATGAAAGCACAATTGATATAAAACTTGGCCATAAATGGAAACAGTTTCATTAAACAGTTCATCCATGAATATTCATGGCATATATATGTATTATCTTAACTGTATTCCCTTCGCATGTTTAAGTGCTCTCCACATTATCAAGACGCGTCTATTCAGTCTAGTTTGGAGTTGTCAAATCTCTTCAATATGGGTATGTTTAAGTGATCTCCCTGATTGGATTGTCTGAAATAAAATTCTCTCAACTTTTTAAAATTGCTACGTATAAACTATTAAACATGAGAGAAAAGGAAATATAAAATTATAAAGAAAGAAGGATATTAAGTTTGTGGTTGAGATATAACAATTGAGAAAAATTAGACAATTTCAATTAAAAGAATCAATTTCTGTTTACAAACTATCCATGGTTAACACTTACAATTTTCGTGCGAACTCATACTACGTACGGTACCACTAGTTAAAAAAATTCGCATCTTATCAATATTTCTTTATACCTCTACGGTTTTTTGACATAAATAAATATGTTTCATGAAAACTCGTATTTTAGTAAATCTACGACACCTAAATAATCGTGAGCAAAAATATGGTTAATTCAGTTAAATAGATGATTTGTTTAGACTTTAGATCATGTTGAAAATTGTTGTTAATCTCATAGTTGAATTAAAAAATAATTTGATTGTGAAATGAATTAACCATCTAATGAATTAATCATATTTTTACACATGACTAACCCGGTTGTTTTGTGTAACACCATATTTCTATTAATGCGATAAAACACGCGAATAAAGCATATATTCAAGGCTACGTCTTCAACAAATAACATCAACATGCATATATATATAATTTCTCAACAGTCGCAGTGGATATAAATCATACATCTCCAAAATATACATGTCATAAGATCAATATACATCATCATAAAAATCTCCAAGTCCCGACATATAGGCAAAATCTCCATAACCAATAAATCCAACAAAACATATAGACCGACGTCCTAATCAGAGCCTAATCTAAGACTCCAAGAAACGATAACGGAGATATCGCTATCCAAGTACTCGCCAAGCAAAACTACTCCTGCACTCCATCTACCCATTCATACAAATAGGCAGGCGATCAAAACCACTGGGGGTAAGCTTCACATCAATCATAATCAACATAAACAGTGCAAAATATATATATATATATACATCCACAATCATCAATAAAATCCACAAATGTACATATACACTAATCCACATATTCACAACATTCACCAAATTTCACCAATGCACAAATTCACCAAGTCCCATATTCAATTATGACACGACTCATCAGTTATTATAATGCTTGCAATGTTCTAGACTCTTCTAGATGCATGCGGTACCAAATCACCTCAAGGTCGTCACCCATGATGCAACAAAAACATCATATGTAAGATTTCACACCCGTCTTACATTATCAC